>Ga0123352_10009223_pt1 | contig 15424 bp, 8 predicted proteins | sample TergutLab28metaG_FD_89700 | JGI IMG/M metagenome (GOLD analysis project Ga0123352, IMG submission 89700) | Labiotermes labralis P1 segment gut microbial communities from Petit-Saut dam, French Guiana - Lab288 P1 | ecosystem: Host-associated > Arthropoda: Insects > Digestive system > Gut ... | reverse complement strand
TCACACACACATCTCTGTTCCCCTAGGCAAGGAAACCTGCCACTAAGCCGCTCGGACCAACCCCCCCCAACCCCTGCCCCGCACAACGCAGCACTTTCAAGGAGGAGGATAGAGAACAAGCCTCCGCACGACCACAATGCCACACCTGCCGAGAACAACCCCCCACCCTCCGTTCCACAAATAGAGTTATTGTCTAGTTTATATTTCATGTATTTTGTATTACTACCTGTATCTGTTATGTGTGATAGTGTTTTATCTGACCCCTGTTTTGATTCGGTTTGTCAAACTATGCGTATGTAGAGATCTCTACACCACGCGCGTGCGCATGCATATAGCTAGCCCTTAAGTTCCCTAGACAACCTGATGATGGCCAATACAGGCCGAAACATGTAGTCGTTTCCATCACAGTCATTAAATACACCTCAGTGATTAAGTTGTGTTTGACTACATACCTTTTCCTAGTTACAAAGTGTAAGCATTATATCATCCATGTAGATTTAAAAATTCTACTTACCTTTAGCAAGAGTAGTGTAACAAGGTTGACAAACCCGTGCCTCAGAATTATCCATGTATTCCAAACGAGACTTAAGGCTGCAGCACTTTGAGCAAAGGACCTGTAATGTGTATAACCCCTCTGCATTAGGCACATCAACAAGCAAGTGACTTCAATATAATACTTAGATATAATACACATAAGTGTGAGGAGTAAATGCATGAATCACTATAAGAGAAAAGTGTGTTACAGAATTGTGCATGATTGATATACACACAGGTCTGAAGTTGGCTCAGCTCCATCATCAATGACTACTACATCTGATACAGTGGCGCAAAATTTTACACTGTGGTTTACTTAGTATAGGCAATGTAATCTAGAGATATTTATATGTTCACTAATTACTGCTTTTAGTTTACACAATACGAGCAACATGTACCAACAGACACTTTGATTCTCACTAACAAAACAATGCTAAATTGTCCAACATGATATGCCCCATATGCTGTTATCAGCAAGCTGACCACACATCATTCTGACAGGTAACTTTTTGACACAGGACTCAACAGAGTTTCCAGTGCAGTTAAAAGTTACCAGTATTGGTTAAGTACCACAATTGGGCTGTGCACCTGACAAACCAGGTATATAATAATTTAAATGTGTAACAGAAGAAGTTTCCAAACTCCCTTATCCATGGAATCTAGGTTTTAAATCTCCAGGAATTCATGATCTGTAAAAGAATGAAGTTGCTTATGTGCTTAGTTGAACACCAAGCCATAGACATTTGGTACCAAACAGCGGTGAGGCATCAGCTTCATGCTCTGGCTGCTTTATCTCGACAGATGCCAGTGGCTGTTGGATAGGAGGCTGGGTGAAGCCAAGAGCCAAAATGGATGCTATGGTGAAAAGAAAAATCTCTTGCCCTGGCCAGCATTCAAAAGTGATTCCATAATCATCCAGCCTGTAGCCTAGTCATTACATCTACTAAGTTATTCTGGTTCATCATATTGTCACTGCACCATACTCACTGGCTCTATCTGAAACTTTTTTCTTTTACTCAACAAATTACACAGAGTATCCAACTTAAAGTGGAAACTGCTCACAGGATCTACAAATCTAATAACCAAATCCACATTAACGATCAATTCTGCATAATTTACTACAAGCTGAAACGCGTGTTTCAAATTACCTCCTTCAACCCTTAGACATCCTTGGCAACTGGTCAACAAATAATGAACAAGCCTGATGTTACCATCTACAAATCACCAATACAGTACAACTGATGATTTTTTAAAGTTCAGGATGATCTGGTGACCAGTATTTGTTATTTTATGTATATGACTGTTTCATTAATCTCATCTATAAAATATGGTAACAATGGGTCCACTGCACCACTACCCATGCTTCGCAGAACCAGTTACAAAATTGTACTCTAGCAAAACACTCTGAAACCTGGAATTTTTGTAACAAAGTAAATTTGTATGGTTTCAAACAATGTAATTATTTGACTGTGTGTACAGATAAGTTTGATACTCCAGTTTTCTAGGATCATCATCTTGAAGTTCTTTGTAGAGATGCTTCTAATCTCACTTCAGTATCTTCTATTGTTTCTTCTGAAAGAACAAACTGTGTTTTTGGTTGCTTCTTCTTTAACAAGGAATCTGGTATTCAAAATTTTTTCACCAGGCATTATATTATTTATTTCAAATGACCTGGAACACTAAGAAACTGATTTCTATGCTTGATAAGACACTTTTTATAGGATTTCTTCCCCATACAGATATCCACAATAACAAGCCCCTGTTACACTGTATTTCATAATAACAAACACAAAAAGATATTGTTACATCCAGTATACAAAGATGGACTAAAACGGCCTTCAGGCACATCATTGTAACCAAACATGCTACAATCAAACTATTGAGAATAAGTCATACAGAGCCCAGTAATAGAACCGATGGCATGGGTTTCATATGCAAATAAACACTTTGTACCAAGTGATCACAGTATTCTAGTACATGTACTTTAAAATATATTCCTGATTGTGTGACAACTGCTGATAAGGCAAAAAATCACAAAAAACTGTTTATATCTTATACTATACTTCAATAGTGTCAGCGTGTCCATTGCATGATGTCACACTTGGAAGTTCCACCAACTACCACCAGATGGCAGGAGAATACAACTTCAAGGCGCAAGAAAGCACATACTGTGGTTGACAATTGTAAGCAATTTGATGAATACACCAAAGCACTCACAAAAGATGAAGAACTAATAAATGCAAAGCTCTGTCTCATTCAAACGCAGAGCAATGCTGGCAAGCAGAAGCAGAAACTGCAGCTGAAGATTCTGGTGATGAAACAAAGTAAGATGGTCCCTTAGAGCATCCAAGCAAAATGTCCATCACTGAGGAAGACATAAGAATACAAAGAAAACGAGAACAGAAACATGCAAGTACAATATGAAGAACAGCAATGCAATCTAATCAAGATTATTAACCCCTTTAAGAAATGAATACAAAATGTCAAAACAAATAAAGAAGCGCAGATACTTTGAGAGCAAACCACTTGGCGTCATGCAGAGGAAGAGTTGAAATAACACTGGAAGAACACACTGAAGCCTAAGAAATTAATGCAGGACAGCAAACAGCTTCAAGAATGCGGCAAGCAAAGAAATTAGTGAGCACTAAAACTACAGTGTAATATACATACATACATACACATTATTCGGGAGTCCACACTATGGGCACCATCACGAAAGTATAATATACATATGCACATATTCTTCAGGTTTCCATGGTAACTACATAAATGAGTGTACATTGCCTGCCCAAGTTGCATAGTTTCCATGGTAACTACATAAATGGGTGTCACCCGTCTGTCCAGTTCGTGGAGTTTCCACAGGCTCTACATGCATGAGTGTGCCTTGCCTGCATGGGTTGTGGGGTTTCCACGGTAACTACAAAAATGAGTGTTCCTAGCCTGCCCAAGTCACTGGGAACCAGCATACTAATATGCCTATTAAAGGAACTGTGATTTTATCAAGGTTGGTCACACTTCATCCCATATCCACACGCATGTACATTTAATAACCAAACACATGAAAAGCTAAAATATCCAGCAGCGGATTATCTTGAAAGCTTTTATTTACCAGAAACTGACTAACAAGCACACTACAGTTCACTATTTCATCAACTGGCAGCAGTGTAGTGAATATTTTGATTATAAAAGTGAAATTCTGGTTTGTTGTTGGTTGCTTACATTACACACACACACACACACCAAGTAGTGAATAAAGAACGGAATGCAGCACAAAAAACAGGAAAGTTTATCAAGTGACAAATTAAATGGAAATGGTTAGGTCTGTCCATGAGATTGCCAGGTACAGTACAATACACCTCAGGTGTAACATTCTAGTATCTGAAAAATTATGACATCTGGTAACCCTTAGGTCCCGGTGGTATCAAATATGTCTTGTACTGTACCTAGCATAAAAGCACAAGAACAATGAAATTTAAATCACCTTCCCACAGGCTCTGCAATGATGTCTCCTCTTGAGAACTGTAAATTTGATTTCACACTGCATACAGTTTGGTGCATCAGCATCAGGCACCCAGAAAGGTGGAAGCTTGCCTAGACTTCGTTCTTCTGGTGACAGTATGTCCGACATGTCATCCGACAAGGGTGTGGCTATCTGCAGAGGAGGTATGGGCAATACAGCCTGTTCAATGGATGAAGACTCAGATATGTCTGGAGATGAGAGAGGAATGTTGTCCACAGCTTCTGAACAAGCTGCTTCTGCTTCCAACAGTGGGGTTCCCCCAGGAGGACCTACATTTAAAGTCAGGTACATTTTATATTAACACAGTGAGGCTTCCTTTAAGAAGAAAAACTGCCCACTCTTTGCATGTATTTAACATCTGAATGACCTACAATCACATATGTAAACACACATACAAAACCAGCCATAGAAATTCATTTTATGTATTTTTGCAACAAGGAAATTTACTGCATTTTTAAGACATGCCTCATAATCTCTGCTTTACTTTCCACCAAATGCTGTGTAATTCATAATTTTATCTGTTCTGATGAAATAATACATTTTTCATAAACCATATTTCAATGTGAAGTCATTTACAAGTTCAAAGAGTAAAAAGGAAAGACTACCCATGAAAAAAAATGAGTCAGAATCTTCCGGCAGCTACTGTCCCTCTCATTATGGCCATGAGTCACGCTTGTTATTAGTGCACTAACTGATCAAAGAACCCCATGGATTTAGCACTGACAGGATAACAGCCACTCAGTCCTTCAGTTCTGTGTTCACTAGGGCATGATAGTAGACTATATCCTACACCAGATGCAATCAGTCAACATCCTCAACATTATATTTCAAGATACACTTTAATATTATCCTTTCACCTGTGTCCATGAGGACTGTCAAGTAATTTCTTCTCTTCAGTCTTTATGATAAAAATTTTGTATACCTAAGGCACATGGAAGCATTAAGTCCCTAAGAGATGCAGACCAATTTTCTAACAGTTGATGACACTGACACGATTCATTTTGCACTTGTTTTGTTAGCCATCTTACCACAGGTGAGTAGGAGAAGGGTTCAGAAAGAGTATACTTGTGTGTGTTTAATAGGTAAGAAGCTAATTTCAGCTTTCTTGATGTAATTTTTTTGGTGTCTAACTTAATGCCTGAGGTCAAGAAATACATTTTGGCATAAGGTTTTTATTCATAGCTTAAACGGCATGTTTCCAAGCAATCATGCTCCACACACACATTTCTCATTTCTCACTTGTTCTGTTATCTAGCCTTCATTTTCACAATCATGTTCCTAGCACCAAAGAGTGTGCACATCAGGAGCCCATTAACAGTGCATGCTCATTCTTTGGGTCAATCTGTGCACTCTTTGGAAATGAATGTTCTTCAATTGGGAAGTGTACATTCTTAATGTTCCTTTAATACCATTTCTTTGTAAAATCCGACTGCCTTACAGAATGGCTTCAAAATATGTAAGAGTCAAACAGAGAAGTGATTTTATACACAGGAACTTCCTATTGAAGCAACACAAAGAATCTTAAATTGAGAAAGCCAAAGAAAAGTAGCCACTGCTCTGGACACAAATAAATCAAATTTAAGGAAACAAATGAAAGCCATCCATACTGACTACAGTCCAAGTACCTCAGCTTCAAGGGACTATAAATAGTATGCAGCATGGTTTTGGGCTTTGGTAGCATTCAATAAATAAATAACTTTGATGAGTACAATAACTAAGTGAAACAGTCATGTTCCAGTTGTTCATTTTGTGAAATGCCTATGAAAATGTTGCAAAATGAATTCAGCAAAATAAATAATTCAAGTTACAGGACTACATTCATTTCACCCACACGTGCTTTCTGATGAGGATTTTCTTCCATCAGAATTCAGCGATTGGCCCAAGGAATTTAGACCGGGGACCCAGCCAGCGAAAATCATAAGGAATTACAAATGTCTGTATCCACTGAGAAGAGAGCAGCAGAGGGTAAAACATCTGCCAGTAGCCTCAAGAATAAAACACATTTCCCTTGCTGAAAGCAAAACAGCCATCAAGAAGGGCAGGGCAGAGAGGTGATTAGGGATAACAATGACATGTTCTCTATTCAAAATTTCACTCCTGGACACAAGTAAGAATAACAGAACAAAATAATTCTATGATGGGCCTACTGCTGGACAGACAACCATATTCAAGGGAAAAGAAGACAGACAAGAAGAACATTTTCTGTCCTGGGTATGATGAGCAAAATGAAGAGCAAATTACAGAAGACTTGAATATGGTGCATTAAATGCCAAAGCTGGTAGGAGGAACAGTGTTCTTCAGTTGAAGGAGATACTGCATTTCAGTGCAACATTTTCTAAGCCTCAGAGCATGCTCTAAGCACCTTAACAGCACTGGTAACTAAGAGTATGCATTTTCCATAGTCTTGTTTTTTGTAATTTGTCAGAACAAGAATATTTCTATGTAACTGTTCTTTTGCACACATGAAATCAGCAGAATAAGACACCTCCAGAATACATTTTGTTTTACTACTTAAAATGATGGCTCTATGGAACTCCATATGTTAAGTGTGTACCCTTTGTGCCTTTCCCACGTATATTTCTGATCATTTTTCTGTGTACTACACATACTACCCATATAACTGTCAATGACTTGTCACCTAGTAATACTTAATAAGGAACATGAACTGCAAAGCATCGAACCATACAATTTTCTGCTGCTTCCTGTCACTTCCCATCTCTTAAGTCCAAACATTCTCTTCAGTACCTACTACAGCTACTTAATTTTACAATGCAGAAGACTTGGGGTCCAACTTACCAACAGCTTCTGATATTGGTGGTGACTCCTGAGAGTTTTCAGAGTCATACTGTTCATTTTCAACAGTTATCTTTGAAGGAAGAAATAAATACTTGGGTCTTGTTGGACGCTCCTCTTCTCCTAGAACATTGATTGTGGTACCATCTCTTGGCGTTCGAACAAGACAGCTCTGCACTTCTGAGAACCCAACTTCACACACACCCATGACAACGGTTCTAGAATCATCGGTCTTCCTATCTGGATGTGTAAGTGAAATATTTTTTTCAGGTGTACTGTATACAATGGATGGCTGAGACACACCATTTTCTGAAACTGGTACCAATTCAGTAGCTGCGTTTTCAAAGGAACATTTTTCATTTGAAAATGAAATTATTTCAGGGGTACGTAGAACATTATCAGCTGAACCAAAATTGGTTTCCTGTCTTGATGATACATTACTTAGTGTCAGTAAGGCCTCATTTTGAGGCAATATTCCACTTTCAATTTTTTCTGTATCACAAACACTTTCCTCTTTACTTCGTGATTTCAGTTCATTTGACATTAAATGTGGTTTTTCAGTTTCTGATTTAACTTCAATGTCTTCTGTTATATCACGCACCCTCTCAGATAATTCTGAATCATCTGTTAAATGCCTATCACTACCAAGGCCTTCTTGATGACAGCTCTCACTGATTTGCTGACAGTCAATGGAAACTAGGTTTGTAATAACTGAGGATGTTTTGGAAGTAACTGTGGTTGCAGTTGGTACAGGTTGAGAAGTTTCATATGAAATTACAGTTTTCTTACTCTGAGGCATATTTGCAGTTGTAATGGGTTTAGTGATATTTTCCCCTGTCAAAAGACCAGATATAGGAGAAAGTGGAGAAACTATTTTTGATTTGTTTATGGATGTAAAACCAGAGACTATAGGTAGTTCTTCTGTGTTTGTTGTATGCTTATCTGTGGCACAGGAAAGAGTTCCTATAGTGCCAGATGTAGACTGTTCATCTGGTGAACAACTCACAGCATTGACATGCTGGGGAGGTACTGAAATCTCACTGGAAATGGAGCATTCTGGCACCTCTGCACGAGCAGTAGAACACATTTCTGGGGATTCTCCTTTATTAAAATCAGCATGAAAATCTTCCTCAACTACTGTTTCATCTTTTATCTCAATAATTTTTGTGGTGTTATCCAATAACTCAGAATTTTCATCATCTGTTCTACTTCCAGCCTTGTAGCTTTTTGCTAGTAATTCTTCACTGATATTTATTCTGGAACTTGAAACTGATGAATCTTGACACTCTGAAGATAAAATGATTTCAGTCTTTGCTTTACTCTCCATAATATCACCTTGACCAGTTTCATGCCCCTTATCATTATCCTCCAATTCTTGCAAATATTGCTGTAATTCCACATCACTCAACACATCCATTGCACTAAAACCAACAGGTACAGGTTTTATTGGTACTTCATCTGTATCTCCACATTCTCTTACTTCTGAATTATCCTTGTTCCATAGAATGTCACTAAACAAACTTGATTTTGATTCCAATGAATTTGAAAGGGAAGCATTGTGAAGCTGACCACAAACTCTTTCAGTGGAAACAAAATTCTCCTTTCTAGGCTCTTTTGACAAGTCTGAACTTATATCTTCAGCATGTATGGCACTGTCAGATGAAGACCTAAATGTATTACTTATCACACTTCCTTCTACCAAAATAATTTCACTTGAGTCAAGTGATGGCAAAGTTACCATGTTCTCATCTGTTTCTGCCTTATGGCTGACAAGATCCAGTCCTGTGCTGTTAAAACCTGATAGTTCCTCATTACTGAGCACTCCAGAACCATGGCTGCTGACAAGATCACTTGACACAAAAATCCCTGAAGTTTCCAGAAGATGTCTTCCAGATGCTGCAACATCTGGCAGAAATGTGAGGGCAGCTTTCTTGTCTTTACAAATATTCTGAAGGTCTAAGCCACTGGTTACTCCAGTAAAAAACTGTGGTGTTGAACTGTCACTATTAAGGATACTACCATCCCTAATTTGAGGGTTTGAAAATCTCGCATTATTGAAGCAACCAGATTTATTTGAATTGATGGTTGTATCCAGTAAGTCTGGTGTTTCATCTGATGAAGTATTATCACCAATGACAGACTGCCCTGAAGCATTTGCTTCATCTTGCACAGACCGTGAATAAGAAACAGGAATTAAATCAGCAAATGAACGATGGGCAGAGTTTTCATTTCTTTCACAAACATTAATCATACTTTCCCATTGAGTACTTGCTGACACAAGGTCATTACTGTGATTAATTTCTTGAAAGTCATCACTTACATTTCTTCCACTCAAAATTTGTGTTTGTATTTCTGTATCATTTGAAGGATACAACATTGGAGAACTATGTTCATACTTTCCTTTAGTATCCATATCCAGCGATGTGTCAGTATAGTTAACTGCACAATTACCATTCTCTTCTGACTCAGCAGGCAGATGTCTGGCTGAACTCCACGACGTCTGATTGCTATCAATTTTGACATCACCAACTTTCGTCTCAATTTTTCCAGCATTCAGATACTCATTAAGGCTAGAGAATACACCACTAACATTCAGTTTGTTTGTTGCTGATGCACCTGATCTGTTATGAACCACATCTTGCTGCCAATGGAAGTCTGCACTATCCACATTTCTGTGGACATGAATCCTATCAGAGTAATTTGCATTTTGTGCTGAGAGACTCTCTCTTCGTTCTGATACATTCATTTCTGTAGTGCTCTGGTTATGAAATACAGATGCCAAGTTCTGAGGCCAGTCAGCACCAGAACCATTCCTTACATGGCCATCACCACTAATATGTACATTTTCTGAATGTGGTACATAAAAATTAGCATCATCAATGGTTAGTCCAGGGGAATAATTTGTTGCAGATGAGAGCATTTTATTGTACTGAAGTGTGGAAGACTGAGGATCAGCTACAAAGTCTCCATCAGCTAGGCTTATTGCTTCAAATGCTTGTTTGCGGTAATGTGGTGATGAAGGCTGATAAAGAAGTGATTCCTGCATAGAGAAAAACAGCATTACCAAGAATATGTATGATGCAAAAATCCACATATGTTCATAACAAGTAAATAACAAAGAAATGGAGCAAGCAGTGCTTCAGAAGACAAATATTACCAAGTAAGGAATTCAAGCAACGTACACAATTCCTACGCATTGTATAAACTGCCTGACAGTTTCTGGCAAAGTGTGGAATTTGTGAATTTTGAGCACTTATTTTATACACAGCCCTTAATTTATTTGTTCCATATCATTAGTCATGTCCTGTTTACTGCCTTATTGCATAATACTGGGCTGACCTAGCAAGCCACCTACACAAACTGTTGCAGATGCTGTTGTGTCTGTGGTTATGAAGTCAAGCCACTCAATCTTCAGTCACAATGGGAATACCATTGCTACACCAGACGCTCCTATACGATGTACATCCTAAATACTGTTCCTACCATAATCACTGCAGTAAATACAGATGAAAGGTTCCTGATGTGTAATTTCTAAACATTAAAAAAAAACTATTTTTTAATATGTAAAAACTTTTCAGCAACAGGTTCATTTTTTAGGCAGAAAAAGAACAATACACATACAAACTGAGGAAAAACCAGACAAAAGAAGTGCTAGATTGGAGACATCTTCAATAAAACTGTTGCTGTGACATGCAGAGCAAATGGGTGTCTTAGCAGCATCAGCACAAACTGCAATAAAACTGCTACATTTACATCCATGTAAGCCAACTATGGTTCATACACTATGTGACACAAATCTTGAAGCATAACTAAATTTTTCAGTAGCATGTTCATGCAGTGCATGGTGGAGAAACAGACCCTACATATTTTGCAAACATATAGGGTAGGTAAACACACAAAGTCTGGGTACTGATTTACTGAGTAACATAACAGGATGTTGAACGTCAAAAACGTCAACCCACAATACCTTTGAAAAGCAGAAAATATTACAGCAGACCCTCATAGTGTGCAGGTTTGCACATTTTGGTGTACGTCCCTTTCTCATTTTTGGTCACACTTGTGTAAGCATGCAGTGTAGTATATAATGCCACGTGCGTCCTCCTGTCTCACTCAGCAGCTACATAGACATTGTGAAATACAGAATGTACACAAGGAAGTGTATGCAAATGACAAAGCTATCAAAGATCACCTCTTGCTTCACCAAGTCTTCTGTTTCCTCCTCCACCATGCACTCCACATTGTGTCATCACCCTGACAACTTTCAGGCACGAACACTGATGTCATTCCAATAAACACCAACACAAATATTTTCAAGTCCATAAATCATTAATTTACAATTATCATACTGCTTGTGTCTTGGTTCCATGAACTTCATTTTTGCCATAAGGTCTTAATTTTGCCCATCATAGTTTCAACATTCACAGGAGTTCTCAAGGATATAACCCCCACAACTAGCAAGGGTTTCTTGCATTTTTATTGAATTTTCTATAAAAGCTGCCAGTGCACCTTCTTGTTCTAGAAAGCAATATGTTTCCATTTTGTTACACTTACACTGTTGTACGTAACTAATGAATACTAGTCCAAAAGTTTACTTCCTCAGTAGCACTAAACCATTCATTTGTTTATTCAGAAACACTTTAAAGGACAGTCGCACAGAAGCAGTAAGTGCAGTGAACATGGCACTACACTGATAATGGACACCTGAATTTGTGACTTGTTATTTGCGAGTCATGCAACAGAGATACTTTACATGGTACACTGTGGGCACAGATTAGTCACATTCACTTTTGTCAACCCAGTGTGTTATGTAAAGACTTCACCTTCACACACACACACACACACACACACACATATATACTTTCATAAAAACACATATATTCACCCTGATTTATGCAAACATTTGTATATAGACCCTAGTGGATTATATTGTACATTTGGTTTATGCATGCTGGCAAACTGTTGTGTGCATGGGTTTCATTAACAATTATCAACTACTGTGGGAACTGTATCAGACATGGCATGATAGCAACGCACAAACAAAAGCACATTAACAGAACTACATTTGCATGTTCCATTACAACTACTCCTTCAGTTCAACACATAACAGAACAATACAGTGCATCCCCTATTATCCAACCTCCACTTACACCACATTCTGCCTCACCCAACATGGTCACATCATGTACTGTGCACAATTCTGTGCTACATGTGTATACACTTGTGCATTTAATCAATTTACAATCCACTGTTTAGTTTACCTGAATAGAATTTAATTCTTCAAATAATAGTCCTGTATTCTGTCAGCTATACTGCAGAATAATCATTAATAAACAAAACTTGTACTTACCTACCACTTAATTTGCAATTAGTTTCACATTATCCAACATTTTCAGCAATCCAACTACCTACTGGCCCTGTTTAGGTTGGATAATTAGGACCCTATCAATGCTAAATGGTTAATGAATGAATAACTAACAGTCAAGACTTAAAACAAAAATAAACTTCTACATTATTACATATTACTACAGTGTGAAGATGCATGTTACCACATTATGGTGGGAGAAGTGTGTTGTGGCTATTTCTGTGAAGGTTACATAAAGTAAGCTCATGTCACATACAGGCTACTGAGCATTAATATAAGCTACCATGCAACAGCACTTGTGATTCTCAACTGGAGTCCCTGCATTTGGCCCATGACTTTTTGTATTCATGACATAAGTGTAAGATGTGTTCATAGCATCACAAAACAGTTTATATACCTTCCACATACAGATTTTGAGCAATGTACACCTCACATGGTTTGTGTATCAAATCAGAATTGTACTGTTTACAGAAAATTTCAATGTCACCAATGAGCAAGTGGACTTTGGAGTCCAGACATCCTTCAGGTATGCCAACAAGTTTACTTTGACAATCTGCTCACTAGCCAAAAACTTTGCTGAGAAACCAGTTGACAGCAAATTGATGTGGGAACTTATCTCTCCCAACTTCCAGGCACTACAAACTGGTTCAAGGGAAAGCCAATGACAATCAGCTTTACTCAAACACTTAAGTAATCTTTATCAGGTGGAATAAGGACAAATGTGTATTAATTAAATTGTTACCATTAATTTCTTCTTACAAGTAAACAAAAAATCGTAAATTAAAAAAAATAAGTATATAGCTCTCTGTTCCATATTAAGACACTGGCTACAAAGAGATTCACTTTTCAATCAGACTTTAAGTAAGTATAATCTTAATTTTCATCTTTTTCCTTTCAACCATGCCACTTCATCAACTAAACATTGCTGCTGTATGCTAAAATATGACACTCTTATTTGTATAAGATCAGTATAACAGAAACCTAACTTACCCCAACAACAGGAGGCATGGGAGATGTGGATCCCTTTGTCAATGTCGTTGCCATCTGTTCTGCACAGTCTGTATAACACACAAAAGAGAATAAGTTAACACTAACTTTAGCCTACACAGAAAATTAAAACAATGGGTTCAGCCAGAATTTGGATGGAAATACTGACACTGTGCATGTGGAGTATGTGGTCATAACACACATTTTAAAACTATATTACAGAAAATGTACTTGTATTATTTACTCAAAATATATGCAAAACAAATAACCACTACTTGAAAAACAAATTAAGTTACCATTCCCATATTTCAGACTTTAAGTTCGGTTCTGCTAATAACAGCTGTCCATTTGAAACTTCAGGTTCTCAGAGCAGTGTTGCTTAAGGCTCAAGTCTTCTGGGATATACGCTGTGCCAGTGGGCCGGTAGTTCCCGCCGTTCTCAAGAATTATGGTACCTTCATCTACCAATCAAGCTTCCCCAATGACATAGCTGTCATATCCCATAAGACTTGACTATTCCACCTGCACTCCATTGTCACGTGATAAAAAAAAAGTTTGTACAGAGCTGTGAGCAACCAAATATGATCTAAACGCAGGATTTTACTGTGACAAACACAACATGTCTGACATTTTTGTTTCATAATATCTGTGCTCACATAAAATTCGTCTTCCATTTCTTTCCTATACTTCCTCACTTTTCGAATGAAACTGTGAACTCCAAGTAAGGCACACGAACACTGAACAACGGTGATACTACCACATACCACTAAGTTACGGCAAAGTTACAGTTTTAATCGTATGGCTGACACTAACCTTCATTGAACTCAAATTCATCTAAAACTTTATCTAGATCAACAGCAAATTTCTCCATTTTGATGTGGTCTTCGACTGTAAAGATGACAGGATACAAATGTAGAGAAACCATGTACATCAAACCTTACAATGCACAAATAATTTGCAACCGTAAAGAATTATAACATACGAGTTTTCTTCACGCCAAAATGAATCAAGTTGTCAAAATCGTGAAACCTGAAAGCATTAACATTACTGATACATTCTTATGGTACATAGAAATTACGCATGTCAAAAAACTATTAACAGTACAGAATATCTGTACGTTTATTTATTTTACAAAAAAAATTAACAAGATCCATTGTTACACAAACTGTATGACACAATTCACGGTATCATTTCTAACACCTACAGTGCACTGCCATGTATATACCCTTATAGTGCTATATTTTACCACCAAGAGCGCTACTTTCCAATCGAGTTCGACATTTCTGATCAGAGATGGCAGATATTTAACGTACCAACTTAAGTGTTTACCAGCTGGCGTGGTTACAGAATGTACCAAGTACTTTCTGGTTATAGAAATTTTCAGTATAATTCCATGGCATAAGTCTTGGCCCAAATATTATAAATTTACTTTGTTTAATTATCATAACCTGTAAAGTTAAAGTTGTCCCTGTGCATTCCATGCAAGTAGGAAGGCAGAGCGGAAGTACAGCTCCACTCATTCTTAGCCTTTGCAATAAACGGAGGTGGGGAATCAAGCTCGTACCTCGGCTCCCCCCCCCCCCGGGGTAAAACGTCGCCAGTATCCATTTAACACGAGCCTGGGTAGACCCTAGAGACAGTCTGATCAATTTGGAGAAGAGAAAAATTTCCTGCTCCTGCCAGGGTCTAACGGTGGATCACCCGACCCATTGACAAGTCACTGTACACACTACACACCCTCACCTCCTGTCATACATGTTTCATCATCAGTACCTAATTTTATGAAGTATATTTTGTCACGGGTTAATGTATGTTTATTTGGAATATTCCATGGTATTATCACTGTAAATTTATACAGCAATGATTTCTCACTCATGAACTTTTCCAGATATTCGCTGTTGTAGTTAGCCATGTTACCTGGTGAACTTCTTTTATGTCTACAGCTAACAGCTCCTTGTGGCTGACAAAGAATGGTACAGGATCTATCACACTCCAGTACCACGTAGCATGTACCTTGTGTGGTGAGACTTATGCAGTCTGACTCATCTTTATGTTTTGCTTTTCTAATGTGGTGTGTCCCCACCTAAATTGGTCGAAGACAAAGCACAAGCCTTCTGATCTAATGTGTAGCAGCCGAAGAGAAAAATCTAACAACAAAACCTATTAATGTGACAAGTTATGCTATATACAGGGTGTCCCAGGATGAATGTGCCAGACTTCGGGAGAGT
>Ga0123352_10009221_pt1 | contig 15424 bp, 7 predicted proteins | sample TergutLab28metaG_FD_89700 | JGI IMG/M metagenome (GOLD analysis project Ga0123352, IMG submission 89700) | Labiotermes labralis P1 segment gut microbial communities from Petit-Saut dam, French Guiana - Lab288 P1 | ecosystem: Host-associated > Arthropoda: Insects > Digestive system > Gut ... | reverse complement strand
TGCTACTTATTATTTTATTGTACTTCTTATAGGCTCAACATGTTTCGGGCACTACTATGCCCATCATCAGGAGCTCGCGACTATGATGTTGATTACCACATTGGTCGTTTCGTTCTTGGTTTGGTGTATGTTGGAGGTTACGTGCAGTTAGGCTGGAATAGTGTCCGGGCTGCACTACTCCAGCCTAACCGCACCTAACCTCCAACAAACAGCAAACCAAGAACGAAACGACCAATGTGGTAATCAACATCATAGTCGCGAGCTCCTGACGATGAGCGTAGTAGTGCCCGAAACATGTTGAGCCTATAAGAAGTACAATAAAATAATAAGCAGCATGTAGTTGGTTATTATTCTTCAGTTATCACAATGATGCACGGTCAAACAAACATAAAATTTTGTAACGTCCATCGTGAGGACAGAGTAACAGACGCAATTTATTTAACGACGCTGTCAATCGCTACGTTTATACAGCGTGAACAGTACATAAATAAACATGAATATGGTTCAGGACAAAATCGAAGTTCTAAGAGAAAAGCGTATTGTTCTTCCATTCCCTCCACCACAAATCGCACACGAAGTTTCACGTCAACGAACCCGGCCTCCTGCTAATACTTCTAATGCACTCGTAAGCAGCCCTTTTCATCATTCACTGCTATCCACATATGGAAAAGAACATCCTGCCTTTCATTACTGAGCTTAAAAAAACTTGCAATTACCCTTAATTTGCCACGTGTTGAAAGATACGTGCAGAACGAGGCGTAAATACACCAATAGCTGCTATGAAGGCTCTTTTAATTAATTCGAGTACTGTGGTGTGACATAGTAATTTACTTCGCTGCAAATTTCCATCATTCATGCAAAATAGAGAAACGTGCCACGTTATGCGTGAATTCTTCATTAGTGTGTGACGCGCTCTCTACGCGCACGGTGACCTGTTCAAAATCATATCAAATAACAGAGTAGACCCTCTCCTATCTGAAAGCTTTCATATGCAATTGCATTTGTTTCAAATGTCGGGTGCGAATACAAATGTTCATGGCTTTGGCAATTCTTAGGTGTTGTTGCACCGAACAGGGCCTGGAACATCACAGACGGTATACGTGGTGTGGCAGAAAAGTAATGAGACTGATTTAATTTAACCATGAATTTTATTCTTTTTACAAATCAAGGTTATCCCCTTACAAATAGTTCCCTTGGGCAGCTACACAGCGACGGAGGCGTTGTTTCCATTGTTCGTAGCAGTGTTGGAAGGCTTCTGCTGTAGTACCTTACAGCTTGTCGGTTACGCTCTTCTGGATATTATCCAAAGTACCAAAATGGCGGTCCAGAAGATCAAGACACGCATCCCACCATTGGCCTTATGCTCAGTCGTGAGGTTCTTCGGAACCATCTTGGCGCACACTTTTCTCGTGTCCAAATCCTTTGTTAAAATTTGATGGACGGTAAACCGGTTCAAATTTAACTCACTACTGATCATTCTCAACGTCATTCGACGACCTGACCTCACAAGAGACCTCATTCTTTCCACGTTGTCGTCCGTTTTTGAGGTTGAAAGTCTTTCCGCACGAGGTTCGTCTTCCACTTGTTCTCGGCCTTCTAAAAAGGACTTGTGCCATCTGAACACTTGTAACCTGGATAGGAAATGTTCTTCATAAGCCCTTTGTAACTTTTCATAAGTCACAGTAGCGGATTCGCCAAGCTTTACACAAAATTTGATGGCACAGTTTTGTTGAAACTTTTGCTGATCCATTTTCATAACGCACCTCAAAAACACAACTTCACTTCAGACACTCTCAACAATCGCGTAGCAACTGTAGCAAGTTCAAACTTGTACTGAGTCTACAGCAGGGGTTAATCTAACTGTCATGTGAAGGGGGAGGCAGCAGCATTGTCGGTTCGTGCACAGAGTTGCAAGTCTCATTACTTTTCTACCACACCACGTAAGAGGGAGTGCTGATAAGACCTTAGTCCGACCTACTTCCCGATGTCGTAGGGCGGAATCGATAGTGTCGTTGGAAAGAGGGGTCTGTTCATGTGTCGAATTGCAAGTGACGTGCGCGGTTTCAACAACATGGAGACGCGAGCTGTCATCAAGTTTTTCTTCCTGCAAAACAACGCTCCCAAAGAAATTCACGCCATTTTGATAGAAACATTAGGGGAACATGCACCATCGTATGCCACCGTCAAAATCTGGTTGGCCCAGTTTGGTGATTTTTCCACCTGTGATAAGCCTCGTCATGGACGACCAAAAATAGTGACCACCCCGGATTTTATTGATAAAATTCACGAGCTAATCTTGAAAGACCGCACGATTTCGGCTAAATCAATAGCTGAGCAACTGGGCATCTCATGTGAGCGAGTTGGGTCCATCCTTCATGAACATTTGGCCATGCGGAAGCTCGCGGAAGTTCGCCATTTTGTGTCCGACGCGGAGGTCTGTGTTGCCGCGGAGACCTGGTTGGACGGACAACATTCTGAATTTGTTTTGAGTGGTCTGCTAGAATTAGAGCAACGGGCTAAGAAGCGTATTGAGCTTCGTGGGGTGTATGTTGAATAAATCCCGAGTTTGGTCGCTGTAGCTTGTTTCCTTTCTAGTCGGGCTAAGGGCTTATCAGCACCCCCTCGTAACAACCAAGTTATTATTGAAACACCAATACATCAATTCCGCCATGGGACAAGAGCTTTCTATGCACTACAGTGCTGAGACAGGTTCTGCAAGCCACTTCACCTACAACTGAAATGTTTGTTGGACATCTTCCGCCCCGTTCAAAGCGACCGTGGCCTGACCAAGACCACTGACTACATCTAGTGCCGAGGTTAAGAACATCTGGAGCTATACCTTTCAGTATCCATACGCCTGAATGGCGTGGAACTTAATCAACAACAGAGATATATCAATATTGCGTAATACCGTGGATATTTTATTATTTTATTTATTCATTCAATAATGCTCACCAGAGGGCAAAGAATGGACGGAACTACTTAGAATTCGAGTCCAAAACGCGGAGGTTTTCTATAAAAATTAATGACGAAGAACGACGTTGAATAAAGCATCCCAATCAATTTTTTTTTCTCGAGACAAAATTTCAATTACCGTTAGAATTTTTTCTCAAGCCTTTTAAAACTCTAACTTATCTAAATAATATATGCATAAAAATTTAGTTCGTACGTCACAGAGAACCAATTATACTTCCAATAGCACGGAAATCGATAATTGCTGTAAAGGGAAGAGTGGTTCTATATTGTGAGACTCCTACAAAGCTACAAAAATATTGTATAGCAAAATGTGGAGATTTTTGTGACAAATCTCGCGGTACATAGACGAGACATGCTCGATAAGTAAGATTCCGCAGACTGCATCTTCGTTAATAACACATTTTACTTTTCTGTAACAGAGAGCACCTCTAAAACGAAAAACGCGCAACAGATGAGGCATGTGTCAGGCGCCATTCAGGACATAAGTTGATTTACAATGGCAACAACTATGGAAATTGGTACAGCGAGGAAGTTCGTAGAGTGGTTCAATTCTAATGGGCGTAGCAAATTAGCCACATCGAAATTCACCGCCATTTGTTAGAGGTGTGTGGTGTGGAGTAATGAAAATGCAGTATCATAAATAAATATTGCAAAGAGTTCGAATATAGTCAAACAAAATCGGCAATGAGTATAATTGTAAGGATGATAAAAATGACGACGATGTTGATGGATATGTGGACGACGAGAATGGTGACAATAATGGCGGTGCAGCAAAGGACCAAGCACATTAAGGACGGTCATAAGCACTGTGCGAGTTAAGGAACTGTTTCTCGAAAATGGACGGGACAAAATTCGACATAAATGGGCTTAAATCGGGGAATTGGAAAGGGCTGCTCGTGAATGGTTGCGAATATTCTCGTAAGAGCTCGAATTCAACGGTGATAGAATTATTCACACTCGTGCCAAGATAGGAAGATTACATCAGTGTGCTCGGCGACTGCGCCGAAAATAATTACAGACTTACCGATTAGTTTGTTGAAGCAGGGCGTATCATAAAATTTTTTTATGAATCTGTGATCGTGGTGAAAAATTTTGCAGCCATATGTTCTTTCTTCTGTGGACTTGTTTTGCAGCAACTAAAAACTGAAATAGTATATTACAGCTGCTTCTGGCGTTGTTTGTATCTAATAACCCACAAGATATTCGCGTAAATTGAAGATTTTTTCAAAACTGTAATCACAAAATACCAAAATCTTATGAAACTAAAGTGTAAAATTAAAGTCTTTTGAAATACATTTTAATGTAAGAATCTAATTGAACTTCTTATGTATTAAGTACACTGATCGTAAATAGTCACTTTTAATGTATACCACAATAGCATCATTAGCGGAAGAGAAAGGCGGTATGCTGGATTACTCCCGTAGCTATTTGGGAGAGGTTAAAAATTAGGCATAAAAATCCTGTGAGGGGAACTGGTTAACGCACATCTAAGGGAAGGATAGAAAGGTGTTGGTGGGCAGAAAATGATACAAGAGGGCTATGACGATGGTGTACAACTCATTGACACAATCTTCTTACTTTGGACTATATATATCGCTAGGCCCTATGCAAACACTCAGCTTATTAAGATATGCTCCTGAGAACAGATTCACAGGCGCATACCTTAACAATTCTTCTAAGAAGTCGACCAAGTTAGGTGCTTCTTTGTCTGAAGACGGAAGCAGAACCAGTTTCTGAAACGTCTTGTTCTTTTTAATTTAGGTGATGGACAAAGTCCAAAATAAGAATATTGTGTCAGTGAGGGTTACGTTTGTTAAAAAAGCACGCGACTTCCTCTTTTTGAAGGACATAAGACAGTGAATTCCGGAAAAGTATGTGGACATGCAAAAATACCGGTTGCCTTAGATATTTAACTTCTTATTTTCAGCCAGTCCCTTGCGTTAATGTCGTCAAAGATCCTTAGAATTCCTACTACTCGTTTCCATTCTTGTAATTTGGGTAAATGATCTTCGTAGACTGTTTAAGTGATATTCGTGGCGAAATGCGAGATGGTATTTTTGAATCGGGATTTTCGAAAATAAAAGACACTAAACTTCCAATTTTTGCATCCGGATTTCCAGACACCACCAAAAACGTTTTTTGCCACCATTTCCACCTGGCATCCGGAATCTGTCATCCCTGACCTATGGAAACTTACATATTGAAAATACTTCGTAGTAACAGTTAAATTTTAAAGGAATTCAACTTTCTTTTATAATCTCGTCAACAGTGGTTCGGAATTGTATAAGCACGGTTGAAATAGCGTCTCGCTACAGGCTGGAAGGTTCGGGGATGGAATTCCGGTAGCAACGTCATTTTCCTTACCATCCAAATCGGCCCTGGTTTCCACCCAGCTTCCCGTACAATGTGTACCGCGTCTCTTTCCCGGAGACAATGCGGCCGGAGCACGGCGTTGAACACCCACCCCATCTAGCGCCGAGTTTAAAGGAAGGATGCAGCTATGCCGTTACTGTCTCTCCGGGCCTTCAAAATGTCCTATTATAGGAAGAAATTGACCTGTACCTTACGTTTTACTGATAAACAATAATAATGAAAATTATATTAAAAGACACCTTCTACAGTTAAGGCCTTCAAGATTTGACAGACAACTGAAGGACCGTACTGTGGCTCAATCGAATAGTTACATGCTCCATATCGCGATGGACTGTTTTCAGTCTCGGCCAATTCCAGGTACTCCAGGGTGGGATATGGAGTACGTACATGACACTGGGTTAGGGAAACCCTCCGAATGCCTCACACTTCATGCCAATAACATTTCACCATTGCTCCCTATACATATTCACTTGTCTACTATCGATGTTACACATATAAAGGAAACAATGATAATTATATCACTAACGACAATACGTCACTGAAGACAGACTTAGTACAACTGCAACAAGAAAACAAATCTTAGACAAAAATTGAGACTTTTTCGATTGCAAGAAATTAAGCTAGTGTTTGCACCTTTCTTTCTTTGTCCTGCATTCTCTACATGCTCATTGTAGGTTTAAACGGTAACTGTTAAACCTAATTACACTGTATGACACACACACTCGGTAGAGCTCCTCTGGACGATGGATCGGCCTGATGCAGGACCTCTGCCTAACAAAACACAAAACAATCACGTGAGACAGATAGCCATTCCCCCCGGGGGGATTCGAACCCGCAATCTCAGCACGCGCGTTGTCGCAAACCTACGTCTTGGACCGCGCGGTCGCCGGTAGCTGCGAGATCACTGCTTTTGATAAAAAAAAATTAAGCAATGTAATTGGTTGTACTTCACTACAACGCCTGCTTATCTTCCAAAGGGATCACAAAATGTGGTGGTAAAACCTTACTTGCATTCAGTACTGTTATTATATTCCAACTTCGGCCCACCAAACGCAAGTCTATTCTCTACTCTCACGCAAAGCCAATATTAACTTATTATTTAACAAAGGTACAAGCCGTTGCAGTGTGCGTTGAGAGCTTCTGACATCACTAATGTAAGTTCATTATGAGAAAGTAACAGTAGCTGAACCCTATGGGAGAAGCTGTTAGCAGTAAGTCGGATTCAATTACAACAGATGTACAAAGCTTTATGCTTTAAATGCAACGAGACTGAAAGGGGTGTGGAAAATGGGACAGGGGGAGACAAGAAGGGTAATTATAGTTACTGCCATGTTCTCCCGGTTCTCACTAATTTCTATAAAGAAATATTAGACTGTTATTGTTGTGTTCCTATGAATAAATATATGTTTACATAAACTGGCCGATTAAAGTGACTTAACGTTTTCGCAAATTACAAAATAAGAAACAAAACGGACCAACTCAAGAACATTATATTTCTATGTGGTTTTCAGGTATGCTGTTCAAACTATGAAACAAAATCAGTCTCCTACTTGTCAAGTGTTGCGCAGGTCAAATTATCAACCACTACAACTCACAAGAGTCTTTGTCGTCCCACATTTCAAATTGTCAATATGGTAACTGAATTAAATATTTGCTTTCTTGGCTCCTTCAGCAAATCTACGAAGGAATTTTGACGTTTTGCTGACCGTGCATCTCAGTATATTTATCTCAGTAATTAACCAACTTGATGCATAAAAGTTTTGTTTACAATAAGTTTCATTTCATGCCTCTACATGTTTCGAGCATATGTGCTCGAAACATGTAGAGGAATGAAATAAAACTTATTGTGAAACAAATTTTGTGCATCAAGTTGGTTAAATACTGAGATAAATACACAAGTAATTAGTTCCTGAAATAATTTTGAAGTGATAATGGCACTAGTAAATAATGAAACGTGTAGAGGCATGAAATAAACTTATTGTAAACAAAAATTTTATGCATCAAGTTGGTTAATTACTGACATAAATAGACTACAAAGGAATATTTTCCTTCTATTAAATTTCTATACTTCGTTTTAGTTTTGGAATGAAGTTACTCTTAGAAAGACAAAATTAATGCAAAATCGCAAATTTCTACAATAAACTGTATGTAAAATAAATAAGAGTATTATCTATGCTCTTATTTATTATCACTTTTCATTACATGAAGTACAAATACAACACGTAAAGTACAGCTAACGAGGCATTAAGAGACAAGCATAAAATATGAAGCTCGTCAACGTGCGATTTTACCCATTCTCCGCTAACTCCTCTCTCTGTGGTCCAAATGCTCATATAAGCACCCTGTTCTCGAACACCCTCATGTTAATCCCCAACTGTGAGAAAAACACGAGTAGAAACATAGAAAAATTGTGTACATTTTAAAATAACATGGGAATAAACGTGGCTCCGAAAGCAACAGAAGTATTCGTAACGTTTACCCTAATTTAGTATCTTCATTCACGCAATCTACTGCCTTTTTCTCTGCTCCAAATATTTAAACCTGGTGACTTTTTTGAAGCACTTATTTGTTTCCTGACAGTCATAATAAAACTTTATGAACTCCCTATATACACATGAAAAAGGCGCTGCCAAGCCAACCGGATCTGTTTCAGTAAAATCAAACCACGCACGACACGTCAACTTGCCGCAGAACTTCACAACTCGACTTTTTCGTGCACTATAACAAGGCCATAAAAGAACTTTAGGCCAAGCAAGTGGCCTTCCTTCTTTAACAGTCTTCTTGAGTCCGGAGCGATTCAACCCAACATGAATCATTCATTCGTATGTGAGCAGGCGTATAACACACGTCCAGAGTGCATCCGATTTTAACACGGTGTCCTAGCAAATATCCAATTTCGGAAATTATCCGCACAGTACAATTGTTTATAAACATATTATTCTATATCTAATCAGCTCCATGGAGTAGAGAGCTCTTTGCGAAACTATTATACATTTTGGCAATCAACAACTTCTGCGTATTTTCAGGAAATCGAAGGTGTACTATCGTGTTAACTAGAGGGCCCTCCAAGTCCTTTTTTTTATTTAGATCAAAGTTTCCCAAATGTTTTTGCTCACCGACCCCTTCTGGCTTTGAAAAAAAAACCAGAGACGCTTAAGTCCTTGTTCACGTAAATACAGAGCGTCCGGATGACAGGTATCCGGAATTAATTATTTACATCTCAGAACCGAACTCAGATAGCTACGAATACACAACACTAACATGTAAAAAGGCTCTGCACGATTTGACCTTAATTAAACCGACTGTCGCCCGCTTCATTGGGTACAGGGTTTTTAGGTTTCCACTCTTTTTATAGGCCACGAAGTTCCTTAGAGTGAGTAGAGGTATAGTTCTACTCTTTCTAGGACCTCAGCACTCTACATGGGGGTGGGGGGGGGTCAGTCCCACGCCCTCGTGAGTACAGAGGGTTTACTAAATACATAATACAATGGTCACTCGAAATAAACATTTCGCCAGTTAAAGAAGTTCCTCGATTTTTTAACAAAACTTTATCCCATTAATTACAAAAATTAGCCATTGCAGAATTTGTACCCACGGATCCCCTGGGAACTGGTTTCGTATCTCTTAGGATCCGCGAACCAGAATTCGGAAACCACTGATTTAGATAATTTCAACCCACGCCCTCCTAACCTGTATTATCCTCCCATCTACGCCTAGGTCTTTTCAGCCAACATCCAGTACGTCTTTGCTCTCTCAAGCCTGGAAATTTTCTCCGATCATCTCATATTTCTTCTTCATTTTCTTGCATGCCGAGTGCTCCATACAATCTTGCATTATGTAACGGTCTGCAGACTCAAATTAGATATTGAATTCAAATACGTTCCCTAACAACCGAATGTATTTTTCACCTTCATTGATTAATTCTTACAATCATACTTAGATAGAACGGGGTCACAATTTGCATATGATCTGCCGAAGTTAGGGATTACAAATGATACTGATACTTCCTACACTGTAAATGGAATTCATTCCGTAAACGTCGCAGATATAAGTAGCAATGACGTCACTGTATGAAGCATTGTGTATTACATTAAGTTGTTACAATCCTCTGTGTTGACATTTTCACGTAAAAAGACCTGAAATGTTGTTGTAAAATAAATGGGCCACTGTTTTATATTTTCTTCATAGGTGGTGTAAGCATCTGCTTACACCACCTATGAAGATGGAAGAGGCAAAGTGTTACGAAACGTCGGCACATAAAATTCAGATGCCGGGGAATCACCCAAAAGAAAGAATACAACATTCAGAACAAGGCGAAAGATTGAAATCAAGAAATGGGCCATTGTTTGTCGGATTTTTGATCTGCAGTGACTTTGCGGTACTCTCAGGATTAATGCTGCGTGGACCAGCAGAAAAACACAATGCAAAACGAGGCAAAGCTACTATTGCCGAAGTTACAAGTAGGAACACTGCTGTTATTGCTAAAGTACCATCGCTATGCCAATGCTGCTGCTGCTACTACTACTACTACTAATATTACTACTTCCATTTTCGCCTATGCTACTACTGCAATAGCATGTACTTATGTTCCTGCTGCTGTTACTAATATCACCACTCCATCTGCACATAAATTTTAAGTGGCTGAAAACAATCCAAAGAAAGATTTCCCCCCAAAAAAGCGCCTGAACAATATAGGATTTTACCTAACGAGAAATTCATGAGTGTTAGTGATCACCTGATAACGTAAGGATGACGAAATTCAAAGATCTTAGCAAGGGTACCTATAAAAATCGAAGCCCAGCCGTCAAGTCCTTCGTCTGTTAGGTAGTAAGCGCCTCGTGTTTGTAAAGTCCAACGACAGGTAAAAGTTGCAAGTATTAGCGCCTATATACCTTAACTTCAAAAAGCTCAAAAATTTCCTTCGTCTTGAAATTGTCATTTAAACCTAAAATTAGTGCAATCACTGTGAAAAACTTAGTGGCCACCTGAGAATCTTTAATTGTTATGAATCTCACCACGATTCTTCATGTTGAAAAATTTGAGCAAAACTGTTCATTTGCTATTATCTCCTTTGGACATTATCCGGTCCAGATAAGGTAATGTTCACTTGATGACAGAGTATCAGAACCTAACAATAAAGGCGTCGCGTGCCTCTAGTTATTAGGGTGTATCTTTTTTTCATGCACTTGGTAGGATTCGTCTTCTTACGTAAGACAACAAAAATGGGGACAAAAATTCACGAATTGTTTTGAGTAAGGTTCGAAATTACGATCCCAGTGTTTGAGTAGTAGAAGAAAGTACTCGCCCTAACCGCGTGACCAGTAGTAAAATTGTGTACATCCACATAACTGCAGTCACATAACGGTGTGTTCTGTCATAACGTACAGCAACGTTAGTGTGAACGGTTCACACAGAACCACACAGAATACCAGCAGGAAGGCAACACTGGCTGCGATCATAGTGTATGGCAAATCGTAAAAAATATTATCAGTCACAATTCTGTACAAAATTTGAGATTACAAATACGATCCATTTCCTTCATTGAGGGAGCAGTCTACGCAATGAAACTCAAAAGGAAGCACAAATTTTCCAAAAGTCCAAAGTACAAAATTTAGTTCCCGGGGCGACTTAGCATCCGGAATATGTGAATTCCTGTTGGAGGGTATAAGAGACACGGTTCACTTAAGCGACACTGTAAAGTTCGAGCAAATGGTAAGCTATTGCAACAGAATTACCATCTTTATGAGTGTAATTACTTGTTCCACAACACATTCCGTTTACTGTTTCACTTTTTATTTGACATATTAGCTACCCCATTTGCGTCATATCTTAATAGTTCCGAGAATAAGAATGAGTGGAGAATTACCTCCAATCCTCCATATTTCTTCTTAGCCAGCACAGGAACAACTTTAACTTATTATTCCTTTGTTTAAAAATTAATAAAATTGAAGTCGAGATACCAGGCTGGTAGGCTGACCAGAAGGCAAATTTGAATCACGTCACACAATGCAGTTAATTTCAGCAGCGTGTTATTAAGGTCCGTAGTTCCAAGGAAGGATTCAAATTCAAATTTATTTTCGCCAATTTTGCAAAGTCTCTGCTGTGTTTTGTCATTAATATGCCCTCTCGTACTCAAATTGGTCATTCATCTCTGAAAGTTGACGACGTACGTGATACTTCTAAAAATTTCTTCTGTATTCAGAAGCGGACTGCAGGAGGGCAGGAAGCGAGGAACTTTTTTGCTTAATCATCTGACTCATTGGATTGCATTTCATCATTTCACCGGAATAATCTGCATATTTTAAAGAAATATCATTTCATTTACGCATCGCACGTAAGACTTTTCGTTACAGAATCTTTGTAGTTTAGCATTTCACGAATTCGTACAGAGAATATTTACCATGATCTGATTGTAAAAATAAATTTTAATAACATAATGTAAGGCATTAATTGCTTTCTGAGGAGGTATATTAAGACAAGGATTGTGGGATGAATAAGGCAGCAGCAAGCATGGATGAAGGTAAATATTTTCACAACGCTTCCATCTGAAAACCTGAAGGTTTAAAAACACTTGAAATGTCTGCGCCTAGGTCGAAAAATAATATTAGAAAACATCCTAAAATATATGAGAGTTAGAACGTAGACTGAAGGTATCTGGTTCAGGAAAGGCACCATTTGCGGGCTTTTGTGAACATGGCAATGAACATTTTGGTCCCACAAGACACGGGGCAATGTCTCAACTCGCAGAGCGATTATTGCGTCATTCGAAGCTCTTTTGGCACAAAATTACGAGGCATATTCAATCAGTAAATTTTCCTAGCGTGTAATTTTTTAGTTAATCGGCCATTTTATTTTTCGGTTGGAGATAGTACAAGTAGAAGTGATAGCATGAACAAATAGCAAAAGAAACAATCAGTTGATAAGTTGGAATGTGCAACCCAGCAAAGGTATTCGTAGCGTCATTCGCTAGTCGTGAGAGACATTTGCTAGCTCTGTCGAAATTTATGCGTCGTTACGCAGCAATGAGAGTGCAGTCAGTTAGAAATGGTGCGGAGAGTTCAAAATCACTCGAAAGAACTTCCATGACGGTGTTCGCACGACTATGAAAGCAACGCGAGTGGATGAACTTATTTTGAGCCAAAAAAAAAAATCAAACTTGCGAGGTCATGTATCAGATAATAAAGAGAAAGTAGAAATGGCTATTCGTCAGTGGCTCGTCATTCAAAAATTTCAGAATTGGAGTCAAAACTGGCACACAATAAGAGTTTATTTTTATCAAGGCGATAAAAGGATTCCTTCATGCATACCATAATCTAAATTTTGCAAAAAGTCCACCAATAAGCCTAAAAATATAATGAGTACTGTTGTAAACTGTGTAGTACATTACGAAGTACAGCCCTTACAATTACAAAGATGTGTAACTTCATGTGTGACTGAATTACGAGTAGATATGAAAATGGCTGTGAAAGATGATTTGGAAAAGCGGGGGTGGATATTATGGATAAGGGTCTAATGAAACTTGCAAATGTCGTAACACGAGGAACGTTTCATATGTGTACAAAAATTAAGACCGTAATGTGTATCACCTTAGGACATTAGTACTGCTTCTGAAATACTTATATAATTAGAATATCTGAAGTGTAAAGCATTAACGTGTAGAAATACAGTAAATTTAGACCAACATTCTTCGTAGTAGCACTGTACATGTTGATAATATTTGTTCTTTATTGTCCAACTAATGCACACAAATTATTACAAAACTGTTAAAGTGTTAAAATCATTTAAAACTATAATAGTTGCTCCAACATGTTTCGGTTTACATAGACCATCATCAGGGAGCTCTCTGCCTGTGCTTCGCTAACGTTGCAATGTTGACTTCGGTTACATATCGCTATTTGAAGTTATCGGTATTGTGGCTGCATATGCAACCACAATACCGATGACTTCAAATAGCGATTATGTAATCGACATTGTAACTTTAGCGAAGCACAGGCAGAGAGCTCCCTGATGATGGTCCATGTAAACCGAAACATATTGGAGCAAATATTATAATTTTAAATGATTTTAACAATTTAAAATTGTTATAATAATTTGTGTGCATTAGTTGGACAATAAAGAACTAATATTAGGCCAACAAATTCTAAATTTAGAGAGTCAGAATTTTGCTTGTTATTGTAAATAACAGAGCATAATTTAATCACTTCCCATCTAATGGTTTGATTTACAAAACTGTACTTGAAATGAACAACATGTCTGTCGGGTGTGATGCACGTCTGCCAACCATACGAAAATATTGGCAGCACATTCTTCAAAGGCACGGAATAAAGACCTAATATTATGTGCTATAAAATTAGGCAAAACTGCTAGTTCCAAACTCAAGGTAAACTGAAAAGGCGGCGAGCCCTAAGCTGCCTGCCGTCACGCATAACAGTATGAACAACAAATGAAGCGAAATATCTAGTAAAATAAACGCCCTGTATTATTAGTAACAAATAAAACTAAACTTTATGAAACTGGAGTGGTGAATGCTGGATTCTTTTCAAACATTTTGAATTCAGTAGTTCGGTGAATAAAACAGGTTACTGTTTAATCAAATAATGCCATTATTTTAGTCACGGATTATAGTAGAAGGCTACTATTTCGAAACACTCTTTTTTATTAACTACGTTATTTTGAACAGTTGCAAGATTAAAATCAGGCGACTATAACTGAATATATTTACCAACCCCACTTTATCTGTAAGCCTACATGTCATTAAACTAGTGGACAGGTCCCACATAAAATTCAACAAGATATTCTTTTACCTGCAAGAGACCCTCCATGTCCTACACATGGGGTTACACATCGGACGCCCTCAATATTCAATAATTTTATATGAGATACTTCGAGCTTAATTCTCAAAGGATATTTACCCCTAATCGACGGATGATACAACCCCCCTTCCACTCTAACTTTACACTTACGTTAAAACACCTACGCCATATATTCACCTTATTAAGGTATTTATTTATTGACAAGACTGGCAATGTACGTATAAAATAACACTGAAGCGAATTATTTCAACCATTGTTGCAGTGGAAAAGCAATCAGTATTAATATTCTGAGTGTGTGTTTGTAGCCTTAGTTATCCAGCACGCATTGTGCATTCACCACATTGTCATCCTTTGCCTGTCACGCTCTAACATATTTTTCCACATTCCAAAAACGGCACAATTTTTCGAAGTAAAGTTATTGAACAATAAATTAGTGTTTTGACTTTCTGTACAGGGTTTGTCTGAAACAGTTCTCGGTGTAAGAAGACTTGAGCGCGATATCATCAAAACTTAGACTAGTCTTCATGTAAAGTACCCGTTATTCTTGTCCGGTGTTAATGAGACTTTAATTTTCTCGACGGATATTCCAAAAACTTAAAAAATATCAAATTTCAAGAAAATTCTTACAGTGGGTAGCGAGTTTTTCCATGTGGAAGGACTGACAGACATGCCGAAGCTATAGCCGCTTCTCCGAATTTTGCAAACGCGCCCATAAAAAGGGAACGTCCGTGAACATTCCTATCTGAAACAGACTAGTGGATATCGCTTTGAGTCACAGAATTAATTACACGTTGTATAAAATTTTACAAAAGTTATTTTTAAGTCGCACAATTAAAAGTAAATATTTGGTCTGCGGAAATGTATCCAGAAGAGAAACTGTATTGTATAAACAGTCCCTACTGGCAAGAGGGTATTCTGTTACAGTAAACCTACCACACACAAGTACCATTGTTAGCTAAACTAGGACATAAATCAATATATAATAAACTGGCATGACAACTCGCTTGGGGGTGTGGCAGGGGAGTGTAATGTGCATTCACTTTATCATTATCTAGGATAAGGGTAGCAAACACACAGACCCTGCTAATGGTACTGATGTTGAAAGGAGAAATTGGGGGGTGGGGGTGGGGGGAGATTGAGTAAAATGTTGCGAAGAGAGAAAGTGTGGTCGGAACGATTAGAGGGATTATTTTGTAATAGGTCTACGTTAGACTTGCACATACACTTCAAAAGGTTCTCCCCCCCCCCCCACTCACTATTTT
>Ga0123352_10009219_pt1 | contig 15427 bp, 10 predicted proteins | sample TergutLab28metaG_FD_89700 | JGI IMG/M metagenome (GOLD analysis project Ga0123352, IMG submission 89700) | Labiotermes labralis P1 segment gut microbial communities from Petit-Saut dam, French Guiana - Lab288 P1 | ecosystem: Host-associated > Arthropoda: Insects > Digestive system > Gut ... | reverse complement strand
TATTTCAGGGTTAGTCGTCCTTCACTCTACATGTTTCGAGCTTCAGGGAGCTCATCATCAGGAGTTTCACTTTTTTACTGTACAGGCAGCCTCTGGCATACTGTGTAATCTTTTGCTGTATTGATGCACGGAACAATGAATTAAAAAAAAAAAACTCTATGTATGTTTTAGACGAGGGATGCTGGTTGTCTTCCCGGAAGTTAACCAGTTTTTTTAATTGGTTACGACCAAGAAAGACATAAGTTTCTCTCACCCCTCAAATTTCGATCAGCACAGCACTACTCTCCTTCGAAACGTCAGCCAAAACTAACCCATCACCATCACATCCCAGAAGAACTGAATCCATCACGCCCAGTTCGCGTCATCCCGCAACCCACCAATCGAAAAAGGTAGACCGGGATAGCTCAGTCGGTATAGCGACTCGCTGCGGGCTGGAAGGTCCTTGGATCGAATCCCGGTAGGGGGGCGAGATTTTCCGCACCCGTCCAGACCGACCGTGGAGTCCACCCAGCCTCCTGTACAATGGGTACCGAGTCTCTTTCCCGGGGGTAAAGCGGCCGGGGCGTGGCGTTGACCACTCAACCCATCTAGTGCCGAGGTTAAAGAAAGAGTAGAGCTATAACTCTACTCCTCCTTCGTGGCCTGTTCTGGGGTGAATTTCACTTTTAAACGTATGAAGACATAAACGCCATAAAAGAACGCGTGACTTAACAAACGTTGACTTCGTTCGCTGTGACCGCAGACGGAAGTCGTATTCTGCAACTTCCATACATTTTTAACCTTCCGCAGAATGGTATTCTGCAGTGGACCCTTGCCTGTCCGTCAGCCGAGTTGAGAGCAGCCTGCGACTGACGCAACCGACTGACTGGATTCCTGGCCTGACATCTGCCTGATTTATGAATCAAAGTGTGTGAGCGACAGATTCCACGGTCTCCCTTGTTCCTCCTTCTCTTTCTTTCATTCTCTTACTCTCTCTGAGTCGCCTATTCTAACCGCGTGGAAAGCGCCCCATCCAGGCGTTCGCTCCACAATGCATTAGGCCTAATTCATTTACAGTCCATTCCAATACGAACAAAGTAAGACATGTACAACGGGTTAGACTCGATAAATCACTAACATACTAACTGCACACTGCTGAAAACCTGCACGCAAGCCATTTTCTTAAATAAAAAAATGTTATACAAAAGGAATAATTATAAATTCCGAAATCTCATCTACTTTAAGTAGTACATCAGGTTACTTCTGAAAGTTATGAACCATTACTACAGGTTCCGGATAAAATTAGTTATTATCAGGCCAGTTCCAGACATTTTTGATTTCTAATACACAAAATATAATGCATTAACCTTTAGACGCCTAACGTCAACTATGGTTGATGTAACGCACCGCTTACCTCCAAAGTTGCATTTTATATATTTATTCAACAAATATAGGTACTGAATATTTTAAACATGGTATATACTCTCAGATTTTTCTCTTCAAAATGCACTTTGTTTCATAATTCTAATGTATTTGGTTCTGTATTTTTCACATTTTATAAACACGTTGTGCTAAAATTAAAAAAAAATAATTCCGGCGCCAAAACGTTAAACATGCAGCCAGCTTATATTCTTTTGAATCAAGATACGCTCCTACTTTCACCCAAACAACTCACGTGTTCTTTAACAAATGAAATAATAATAACAACAGTAATAATAATAATAATACGCAAAGTGACAGTAGCAGTAAATGTGTACGTGTAAAATGTACACCATAGAAAGATTAACACCGGGAAATTAGATTAAATCTGGTTAAAACTACATTAAAACCTGTAGTAACAGTCAGCACATCACAAAGTAGTTCTATTGCAGTTCTGCTGTCCAGAAAAACAGCTAATTATTTTACATAGAATTAACACCGTGAAATTAATAAGAAAATTTTGTCACAAATCCTGTTGCCACTACTTGAATTTACGTAGTGGATTTACATTCGGGCTGTGATTTGTGACGGTCCAAATTGCGGCGTTTTTGTGGTGCCTTGAAAAGGAGAGGAGTAAAGATGGTCTCTATAAAAAGTGAATGTAAAGTGATCCCGTTACAGGCCCGATGTTGCCCAGAGGGTGGGTAGAGGTGTAGCTCTACTCTTCCATGACCGCGGCACTAGAAGGTGGTGAGTGGTCAGCAGCACGCTCCGGCGGCACTTTACCCCCGGGAAAGACCCGGTACTCATTTTACAGGAGGTTGGGTTGGCCCCAGGGCCGGTCTGGACGGGCGGAAAATCTCGTCCCCACCGGGATTCGATCCCGAAACGTCCAGCCCGTAGCTCAGTCGCTATACCGACTGAGCTACCGGGGCCGATGGACTCTGTATTTGGATGGTAAATTAAAAGTAACCATATATGCGCAGATAATTTGGGGGTATTCCGTCAAATTGGAATTTCTGCAGGGTAGTAAAGGTTGTATCAGTTCGAATCTCTAAACCAGTGTTTCTCAAAAGCCGGCCCGCGGCCCAGTACCGGGCCCTGGCATCAATTATACCGTGCCGCGAGAGATTCTCCTGTAATTGAAAACTAATTTAAATTTAATTTTATATTTGTCAACATGCCACACCGTATATATAAGTGTACTAATACTCTTTATGATTATGCCACAATTAATTATTAATATTTATGTTAGTTTAATATATGAAATTTAAAAAAATTGGAAACGTACTGACGAGAAAATCTGTTGGGACGGGGCCCTCGTCTTATGGGAAAAGAATTTGCCGGACTGCGGAATCACAAAGTTTGAGAAACACTGGTCTAGACAGAGTGCCTACTTGAATTTTGAGGAAACTGTTGAACTGGGAAGCAAAACTGCGAGGGAAGGGCAGATTTAAATTGAAGCTTACGAGCGAAGTGATCCCCACTTTTAAATTATATTATCGCAACGCCCAGAAAAACCCCACATATGTAGGTTTTTTAATGGTTACAGTGATATTTAACCTTTTGAAGCCTAATGTCAACTATAGTGGTCGTACCGCACCGCTAACCTCTAAAGTTGCATTTTATATATTTATTCAACAAATATAGGTACTGAATATTGTAAACGTGGTATATACTCTCATTTTTTTCTCTTCAAAATGCAGTTTGTTTCATAATTCTAACGTATTTGTTTCTGTATTATTCACATTTGATATAGAGGGTGTGCTAAAATTTAAAAAAATAATTCCGGCGCCAAAAGGTTAAATAAAGCTGAATTCAGATACAGTGAAAACAGTGCAGTCAAAACCGTCCGGAGTATTGTACAAGGAAAGAAAACTTTCCGAGATAAAACTCATACAAAAAATAACAATAAACAAAGACCAAAAGCCACATAAAAGGCCTAATTTCAACCGCTGTCACTAAACTTCGAAAGTAAATTCTAGATACAAATTACAGCTTCACTCTACAAGGCGCTTTGATTACAAAAATAAGTTCTCATTTCTCTCCAGTACTGTACATCCAATAGTTATATATATATATATATATATAACTGGAATTCGAGTCACACAGTTGACAAAAGATGGTGATGTACTTACCTCTGTCCGTTGCTATGATAGGAAACTCATACACGCTCCGAGTCTCGAAGTCCAATTCTCCCGCAATACAGACTTCGCCACTACCGGACCGGACCTCAAAATCCCGCACTTTTCCAAAGCTGTCACCCAGCGTGTAATTGACCATGGCGTTGACCCCACAGTCCGGATCTGTTGCTGACACCTGCAACACGAAACGTGTGTTGTTTGCAGTCTGGCCACTGTACGGCTCTTGGCGAGCTACTGTCAACAGGAGAGAGAGTTCAGCGCATTGATGCTTCCAGATCTGGTAATGTCAAATACAGAAACAAGGAAAGTAGCAAGAAAATTGAAAGATACACAATAATTTCTTATAATACGAGTAAAATCAACTAGATACACTAATTTCTCAAATTTATTTTTGGGAAAAAAACTCTACATGTTTCGGGCAGTTCCTCTGTCCATCATCAGGAGTTTTTCACTGTACACACAGCAATAGGTATATGTCATACAGGTTTGCTGACAGCTTGCGAGCAGGACCAAGATCAGAATCCCGCTCGCAAGCTGTCAGCAAACCTGTATGACATATACCTATTGCTGTGTGTACAGTGAAAAACTCCCGATGATGGACAGAGGAACTGTCCGAAACATGTAGAGTATTGTTCCAAAAATAAATTTGAGAAATTAGTGCATCTATTTGGTTTTATTATAAGAAGTTATCACGATACACGGTCACCTGAACTTCAAACACAGCAATTTGCACGCATACATCACATAGATCGAGCAAACGGACTGATCGGGTCGCGGAAGGGAGTGGGGAGGAGGGTCATACAGTTCCAAAGAGTTGCTGAGAGGCGTATTACATTCCGTAGCACTACACAAACGTACGTCAGCAAAATCTATTTATTCTAGAGTAAAGCTACATGTTTCGACTTGATGCTAGTCATCTTCAGGCCCCTACAATTTCGTTACCAGATCTGGTAACGAAATTGTAGGGGCCTGAAGATTACTAACATCTAGTCGAAACATGTAGCCTTACTCTAGAATAAATAGATTGTGCTGACGTACGTTTGTGTAATACTAATTGATTTTCCAGCACATCGTGATGCTTTCATTCAGAAGAATTCCGTAGCACATTTTTACGTCTTAATCCAGTAACATCAAATAACGCAGCTAATAAGGTACACATTTTGATCCCCCAGAAAAATTATTTAACTTCTACTACACGTATGCTGTAACATTTGCCAGGAGTATCACATATTAATTTTTGGTTTTTAACACCTCACTTGAGAAAGCAACTCGTAGAATCCACAAGACGAAACGGGGAACTTCTTGACCAGGTGGATACTGTCAACTGCTGAAAGGAGGTGCTGTACCGTAAGGTGATACCTTCTCCAGTCTACCATAAATCCCACAAGGAATGGCCAAGAATCGAACCCGTGACAGCGACTAACCTTCTGAGCCAATGTACAGCCTCTAAAGTTCTAATTTTAAAATGTTTGGGATCAAAATAGATAGGGATCTACATAGTAGAGTTACAGCAGTTCCATGTTATAGTTCTTGTCTCTTGAATGAGTGACGTCTGATGAATGGTGGCACCTCCCGTTGTGAAAACATCGGTCCCAACCACGTTGGCATGTTGTTATAAGGGTCACATATAGGAAGTACGGGGTCATACAGAGTGCTGCACTGTTGCTATTAACAGACAAGTAAAGAAGATCATGCGCGCAGATAGACCTGCAGAGGTAAGTACACTCACTGTCAGTAAACATGTAAAAGTTGTCGTGATAATTGGATTTCAGAAAACTGGAAGTTTTTTTGATTAAAAAATTATCAAGCCCTCAGACTCTAATATCAAAATTAAAAAAAAAACTGCATTTTGCATAAACATGCTGACATTAGGGCTGGTGTCGAACACAAACAATTAATTTCGTAACTGATATGGTGGGGGAGGTGGGTTAGTTGGAGGGGGGCGATCACACCCAAATAAACAGGGACATACACTCTGAAAAATTAGGAACAGTTCCCCAGGAACTACAGGGCAGTTAGTGATTCATATTTAAACAATTTAATTAGGCCGAACACAGCCGTTCTGATACACTGACAGTTTCTCAGTTCGTCAGGAAGTTTTTTTGCAACATTTTTTTGACAAAATTTCAGGAATACTTGCTAAAGAGCCAGTTTATTAACCTCTTATTTCAGGGTCTTCTATCCAAAATTGAACAAATAATACAGGGGGACTTCTATCCAAAAAGTGACGAAATAATACAGGATGTCTCTTTTATCGTATACTTTAACTTGAAAACTTTATCATGTAGAAAGCCGGGAGAGCCCTTTACAGCTTTGACGGGACCGAAAACGTGAGTACCGTTTTCATAACAGCCCGCCTCTGGACTGTGTTTAGGGACAAAGCATCCAGCCAATTGCCCCAGCCCATTAAACTTCTTCTTATTTTTTAAATTTGATTTTTATTTTATCCTCAAATAAATCCCTGAGTTTGAGAAATTATTTAGGGTTTTCGTGTAAAGTATTCAGTGCATCACTAATTTTATTCATGCCTCCGGCACTCCTGTTGGTCTTATTAACTGATCACCTAAAAAATGTGTGGCAAAGGCCATAAAGTTCTAAATGTATCAACAATACATTTTTTTGCTCTACTCTTATTTTCTGCCAGTTCGTTCCCGATATTCTCCTCACACCCTGTAGTACAACACCCTTAATCCATGTTCTCTTCCCAGGGTGAGAAGACTAGTGTCACAACCTTACGCAAGGTCAAATACAGGATGTTTCTTTTATGGTGTCTCTGAACACAGCAGCTGTCAAAGGCTCTCCCGGCTTTCTACGTGATAAAGTTGTCAAGCTAAGAGACATGCTGTATTATTTCTTCACTTTTTGGATAGAAGACCCCCTTGTATTATTTGTTCAATTCTGGATAGAAGATCGTGAAATATAAGGTTAATAAACTGGCTGGTAGCAAGTATTCCTGAAATTTTGCCAAAAAAAGTTGCAAAAAAAATTTTTTTCTACATTCGAGATTGGAAGTGTCCCGTTATGACAGGGTTTGCATTTATTAAATATTTCTGCGTTATGCATGACTTCCTGTATAACCTTTAAATCTAAGTAAACTGATTTAAAATTTAGTCGTGACTCGGGAGGCAAAAGTGGGGGAACGAGCGAAAGAGGTGGAATCGTCTTGTAAAAACTAAGGTTGATAGATTGCACCGTTCAGTAAGGAGAAGGCGGACATGAGAACAGAAACCCGGGTGAGTATGTTCAAGAATAAATGGAATGTTGTTATAAACTATGCAGGAAGCTTCTTTTAGAAGGCCTAGCATGAATGTACCTTAGGCTTGTCAGCCTTGTTCATGCTTCAGGACCAATTCTGTACAATTTTGAACTTGTAGTCAGGGTCAAATCATTAGGTGAAGGAAAGAAAGACGTGCAGGATCACGATGGAAAAGATTTGTGACATTTCTGGGACAATTACAAAAGTAAATCCTGGGGCCGTACTTTCGTGTGATCCCGAACTAATGATGCAGATATTTCAAATTTAGTTCATGTTGATGGGTCGGGATAGTTCAGTCGGTATAGCGACTCGCTACGGGCTGGACTATCCGGGGACCGAATCCCGGTAGGGGGTGAGATTTTCCGCACCCGTTCACACCGACCCTGGGGCCCACCCACATTCCTGCACAAATGGCACTGGTCCTTTCCCGGGGGTAAAGCGGCCGCGGTGTGGCGTTGACCACCCATCCCATCTATCGCCGAGGTTAAAGAAAGAGTAGAGTTATACCTCTACTCCCCATCTGCGTCTTCGTGGCCTGTTCTAGGGTGAATTAGAACTAGTAGTTCATGTTGAATATTAATTTGTAGGTACGTCTTTGGAATTTTACAATTGATTAACTGTTAACTCCATCAACACAAGAATTACCACAAGTACTGTGCGTATTTTTCGAACAGCTAATACCAAGTAACATGTGAGGGTCAACTGGTAATAGCTCCATTTCACATAACAACATCGCTCAGCCACCACATCGATATCGAGAATACGAAGTTGGTAATTGCCAAGACACTGTAGACTATATTGGCATAAAAATCCCGCACTATATTACAGTGAAACCTGTCTCAAACGGAACCTGACCATAAAGAAAACTGTCTTTAGCGGAAAAGCTTTACATTTCCGAAGATCCAAATTTAAATTACCTGTATGAAAAGCAACCTGCCTGCAGCGGAAAATATTCCGGTCCCTTGTGGTTCCGTTATTGGCAGGCTATTGATCTCGTTTTATAGGGTAGAGAAATGAGGAAAAAGGCCTATTAATGGTAAGTTTTTAACAAAATAATTAGACACGTTTATACGGAATCCTGTACCACAACACGTCTTCTGGGTCGTGTAAAAGGGAGAAGTAAAAGGTACAGGTAAAGTGATCCCGTTACAGGCCCGGTGTGGCTCAGAGGGTGGGTAGAGGTATAGCTCTACTCTTCCATGACTGCGGCACTAGAAGGGGGTGAGTGGTCAGCAGCACACCCCGGCCGCACTTTAAACCCGGGAAAGACACGGTACCCATTTTACAGGAGGCGGGGTGGGCCCCAGGGCCGGTCTGGACGGGCGGAAAATCTCGTCCCCACCGGGATTCGATCCCGGTCCGTCCAGCCCGTAGTTCAGTCGCTATACCGACTGAGCTACCCGGCCCACCAAAAGTGAGATATACAGTTATAAAGAATAGACGAAATTCCTGGGTTTCCATAAGGTTTTGTTTGTACATAACAAAAGTGAAGTAGATAAATCCTGAAAGAAGAGGACAACAACAAGCAGTTTGTATTGTCTTGAAAAGAAACTTCATCTGGGCTGATAGTAAATGGGGGAAGGCACTCGAAAGGAAGTGAAAGATTAAAGAAATTTGAATGGGAGACAGTAAGAGAAAGACAAATAATACACGGTTTCAAAAGACGGAGTGGAACGAGAGAAAGGGATGACCGAACTTAAACCCGAAGCGGGTTGGGTGGGTGTGTGAGTTGTTGAAAAAAAAGGGACATGTGACCCCCGGGGATTAAGCCCACCCTAGAGTCGCAACAACATGGCTTGATTCATTTTAAGATTATAAATAATGCTAGAAAGTAAAATATAATCCGTTGGGACACAAGCGTTGTAGGACATTTGATAACAGCATGGAGTTACCAACACAATTGCGTGGACTGTAATACTGTCACGAAGTAATACGACTTTCTTTTCGGATTCTTGTTCTTGATGAGACCGATAGGTTGTCGCGAATCGTCAACATCATCATCATCATCATCATCATCGTCATCACAAACATCAAGGATTGGACCCCTCGATAAGTTCCGAATCCAAAGTTACAACTGCTCTCTTCAAGGTTCCTTCGGTCTTCCAATTTTTCTCCTTTCTTGTGGTCTGCAGAGGTATGATTTTGTGGCATTCTTTGCAAGTGTTGAAACCAGTTCCGTCTGTATTCATCTATCTTGTCTAGTATGCCTGTAATCTGTAGTTTACGGCGTATGTAGTCGTTTATTGTGGTCATAAAGGCTGTAGCCTGCCACAGGTCTCAGTAACTTCATTCCTGCTGCTTCAATTCTTCGTCTATGTAAGGCTGTTAGAGTCCAATTTTCTGACCCATATAAAAATGTAGGTAAAACTAGTGTGTTGTATATTTTCAAAATAGTCTGTAAGGAATTACCAAAACTCGCTGTATAATAGCCCAGAGGAGTGTATTTCTCATGAACGTGCTCTGTTTATCGCTTGTGACATTGCTTCTTCTTCTAGCTGGTCGCCTCTGTAACGGGTGCAATTTGCACAATTTGGTAAGGTTGCTTTTATCAAAAAGATTCCTTTCTTTGTCAATATTATTTCGAATAAAGTTTAAGTACTAATACCAAAAATTACAAAATCGCAAAAAATAACATCAGATCCATACTGAGTGGTCTCGGAAGCTCAGTCGGTATAGAGACTGACTACGGGCTGGACGGTCCGGGATCGAATCCCGGTGGGTACGAGGTTTTCCACCCTTCCATACCGGCTCTGGGGCCCACCCAGCCTCCTTTACAATGGGTACCGGCTTCTTCCCGGGGGTAGATGTGGCCGGGGCGTGGGGATGAACCACAATCTAGAGTGCCAAGGTCCTAGAAAGAGTAAAGCTATACCTCTACCCACCCTAAGGGTCTTCGTGTTCTATGAAAAGAGTGTAAACCTACCTAGATCCATATTGAGCAGCAAAAATGTGATTATGGTTTTGTGGCAATACTGTCCTAAAAATCGAGTCTTCACCACTAAACAGATCGTCTACATAGAACTAGAGTGGCGAAGGACATTTCTACCGTCGCTATATATCTAAAATCAGAAGAAAGCTTAAATCGATACAGCGAATCGTACCGTAAACGAAAAATGATTTCGGATTAATCTAGAAGTAAAATTCTTGCAACGTCTGTGATTTGCTAGTAAAATTTCAGCATTTTCTTAATTTCTGCATTCGGCTTTCCTTTGTGTTTGCCAGTGTTGAGAAATAGTATTGTCACAAAATCAAACATAGGCTCTATTGGAAAACAAAATTTGTGAATGTTGTGATTTATATGCACTGGCAATCAGAAGGCTACTGCCATGCGATCAAACACAAACTAACTTCTTACGTTAACACGTTCCGTTAACTCATAAAGCGGGTCATGCGGTGGTGCAGATGATTGAGGCACCACGCTACAAGCCGGAAGGTCGCTGGCTCGATTCCAGATGGTGTCATTGTAATTTTTCATTGAAATAAAATCATTCCGATCGCACTATGGCTCTGGACTCGACTCAGCCTCTAACAGAAATGAGTACCAGGAGCATTTCCTGAGGGTAAAAACGGTCAGTGTGTAAGGCTGACAACCTTACCACCATTCTGGGCCATTGTCACGTAATCTGGGAACCTTAACTTCCGGGAACCCTCTGGGCACCTCGGGTTTGCAAGGGGACTGATTCACCTATTAGACAAATAATATCCGAATCACCATACAGCCTCATGGATCAGTGTTTGATTCACAGCTGTGGAACGTAAGAGTTCGTCCGAAGAAAAGTGTGTTTGGAATGTGATATAGTATATCATGACCCTGCCTAATTAGGAAGGCCAATCTGAGCGGCTCATCTTCCAAATCGCATAGTTGTTCCCACACAATATGAGCAATGAACCCATGTACAATACGTCACAGTAAGTGATTGGAAGTTTGTCTCAAAGCATTCATGTACGTGTGTCATTAATTTATGGTCACACACGGAACATGTAATGGGGCATATAAACTTTACGGAGAATACAGACTGCTCCGCAGCAATACCTACATCGTCTTGGCGACCCTTGTCTCAGGGAACATGGACCTAACAAAATGTTGGATAAAGAATGTGTTTAGAGTGAATAGTCTTTTTCTTTTTTGTCTCTTTTACTCATCAATATTTACTTTTTCAAAATATAAGACTTTTTTTAATTACAATCAAGAATGATTTTCCGCGCTCTTTAGGGCAATTTTCCTAGAAATCTATTATACGAAGAAGAGCGCTCTCAGACAGCTGTAAGTAAGTAAAACTGTTGAAGTTTAAAAATTTCCATATTTCAAAAATGAAATAAACCCATTTATGCTTACATTGACATACTGTGACAACTCCTAGACCCTTCTGGCCACCCGCAAAGCGCAAAGTCTCACCCTTTCAAAATATTCCTTTATTTTTTTTTTTGTCTCTACTAAGCTTTACAACGGACCATTCAGTTTCACTTGTCCCAGTACATCCTCTTTTTAATACATGTACGGCGCTTATACCATACATCAATTTCAATACCAGCAACTAATTAATTAATCAAAAGACAAGGAACAGAGGACCACAAACTCGGGAACCAAGGTGCAGCAAATTTTCAGGATAAAAGCAAATTACCGGCCGCAAGCAACTGATCTTCTAGAATTGCCCGAAAGCTCCAGCAGAAGTTTCCTTCAGTTTCACAAAACATTAGATCAATTATCGGCCATTTTTTTAAAATCACGCATGAAAGCGACAAGATAAATAAATTATTTACAAAACATAAATTGGCAGACATTATCTGAACGTAACAGAGCGTGGTTTGACAAGCAGCTAGTTGACTAATAACAAAGAATTTTTGTGTATTACACATGCAGTCGAACACAACTATATTTCACCTAGCAGTACAGTAGAATTACAACTACATGTTTCGGCTGTATATGTGGGCCATCTCCAGGTTGTGATTTAACTTACAGGGCAGCTATAGAAGATATGTGGGGTGTTCTTTTAGGGTATTGGGGGTTGGGTGGGGGAACGAGATCTTGTTGTTTCAATAGTGGGTACCGTGACCTTGGGCTGTTATGGGTGAATTGTCATTAGTTGTTAATGTACATACGAGGGGTGTTCAATAATTTATCTACCCAAGCATGAAAGAAAGTAATGAGCGGATTCAAACAAGTCTGTGCATGTTGGGACATGTCTTGAGGTGTCACATATGCAGCCTCAGCTCAGTGCGATTCTAGCTGTCACAGTGACAGCATGTCAAGTGAACCTGTGTGTGAGGTTTCTAAGAAACTGCTCGATTTGGAGCAAAGATCAGTTAAAAAATTTCTTACTAAAGAAGGTAGGAAGCCAAAGGAGATACTTGAACGCATGGTGGCAGGTTATGGGGAGTCTGCCCCTTCTTACTACAAAGTGAAATTTTGGAGTAAACAATTTAAGTGTGGAAGAGAGTCGATTGAAGATGGCCCTCACACTGGGCGTCCTGTGGAAGCGACTTCTGAAGAAATGTGTCAGAAATTGGAAAGTTTGGTTTTTGGCAGATAGGCGAATGAATGTGTCGAGATTAGCGGAAGAGACAGTCATCTCAGCAGGAGCAGTTTCGACCATTATTCATGAAAAGCTGGACATGTCCAAGATCAGTGCAACATGGGTCCCAAGAATGCTGAGTCCTTTTCAGAAGGACGTTCGTCGCCAGTGCTGTAAAGAGAAGTTGGAGCTGCTCACTGAGGATTCGGAACACTTTTCTTCAACGTTTGGTGAAAGGAGACGAGACTTGGGTATATCACAGAGATCCTGAGTCCAAAATGGGCCCATGCAGTGGAAGCACAAAACTTCCCCCACCTCAAAAAAGTTTAGGGTTGAAAAATTTTCTGGCAAAGTCATGGCAACTTTTTTCTGGGATGAGAAAGGACTTCTGCTTTTAGAATTCATGCCACAGAAGAATACCATAACTGGACAGACCTATGCTAACACAATTACCGCTTTGCGAGAAGCCATCAAAGAGAAAAGGCGAGGAAAGCTCTCAGCAGACTTGCTGCTCCTTCATGACAACGCGCCAGTGCACATGTCTGCAAAATCTCAAGCTGCCATTCGGCATTGTGGGTTCCAACAGTTAAATCACCCACCCTACAGTCCAGACCTAGCTCCCTCGGATTATTTTCTATTCCGAATTATGAAAAAATTTCTTCGGGGTAAATGAATTTCAAGCGATGAAGAAGTCAAGGAGGTAGTCGCAATCTGGCTTGTAGAGCAGTCAAAAGATTTTTCTTTTCCAGGGGGATAAAGTCGTTGCAACAAAAGTGGGCGAAGTGTATTGAGTTATTAGGGGACTACTACTTACTCAGGAAGATAAATTATTGAACACCCCTCGTATGTCAAAGTAGGTTACCATTTTTATGCTAAGGATCTGTTACAAATAGTATCATTATTAATACTGATGTCAACTAGTGGACATTTTGTGGAAACTTCTTTATATTTACTGTGGAGATCAGCGATCAAGATCAAGAGTCGCGCGGGTAGTCTCACTATTTAACGGTCTTACATCGCATCCAGGGGACCGCTGTAGCACAGTGGTTAAGGTGTTGTGCTAAAAATCAGAAGGTCACTGGTTCGATCCCAGATGGTGTCACTGGAACATTTCATGAACATAGAATCCTTCCCATCGCACTATGGCCGTGAGGTCGAATCAGCCTCTAACAGAAATGAGTACCACCAGCATTTCCTGGGGATACAGGCGGCCGGTTCGTAAGGCTGACAACCCTACCACCATCCTGTGCCGTTGTCATGAAATATGGGATTCTTAAATTCTTGGAACATTCTGGGCCACTCCAGGCCTGTAAGGGGACTGCTTTACCTTTACTTGTACATGGCATGCAGCGCGGCTGAACTTTATCATTGTTACTCCGCAAAGGTACGCAAGAAGTCATACTTATTTAGTTGTAACGTAAAGGAGAGGAAGAATGGAAAAGGGAGAGAAATTGTGATAATATGGACAAATGAAAGGGATGGGGTAGAAAAAAGGGAGGGAGGATTGGAGGAGAAAAGAAACGACAGAGGACAGAGGCGAAGAAAGCAAACGAAAAAATATTTTCTTCGACAGATTGACCTATGGGTCCTCAATAGTTCAGAGCAAATTATCATATATAAGCACACATTATGACAGTCTTACTTCTGTACTGTCGTTTACGATTGACTGTTTGTGATTTGTGAGTTATTAATACTCAGCATAAATTGCAGAATTCAATTCGTGAGAAGTGCACACATGTAATTACAATTTACAATTGACAGTTTTTGATTTGTAATTAATACTCAGCATAAATTGTAGTATTCCGTTCGTAATAAGTGAGCACATGTACTTACAATTTACAATTTGCTGCTTTTGATTTGCAAGTAATTAATACTCAACATAAACTGCAGTATTCAATTCGTGATAAGTGTACACATGTATTTACAATTTACAATTGACTGTTTGTGATTTGTGCGTTATTAATTCTCAGCATAAATTGAAGTGTTCAGTTCGTGATAAGTGTACACATGTATTTACAATTTACAATTGAATGTTTTTGATTTGTCATTAATTAATACTCAGCATAAATTACAGTATTCAGTTCGTGATAATTGAGCACATGTATTTACAATTTACAATTTACTGCTTTTGATTTGCAAGTAATTAATTCTCAGCATAAATTGCAGTATTCAATTCGTGATAAGTGCACACATGTATTTACAATTTACAATTGACTGTTTTTGATTTGTGATTAATTAATACTCAGCATAAATTGCAGTACTCAATTCGTGATAAGTGCACACATGTATTTACAATTGACATTTTTTTATTTGTAAGTAATTAATACTCAGCATAAACTGCAGTACTCAATTCTTGATAAGTGCACACATGTATTTACAATTTACAATTGACTGTTTTTGATTTGTGAATAATTAATACTCAGCATAAATTGCAGTATTCAATTCGTGATAAGTGGACGCATTTATACATGTTAAGTGTCCATATTCTCGTATTGGTTCAGTCGGTAACCTTAGACTTATTCTATCACGCTGAGAACAACAGCGCTAACTCCATAACTAATGACGTTACATGAACACTAGCTAGACCTTCTGCAGGTAAAGAATCTAGCTGTCTTTAAAGCGTCCAAACATTCATCATTTTGTTCCCAGTCGTCGACTACTGAAGCCTAATCTAAGGTATCGGTTCACAACATTACAGTCCGTTTCTCTTAAGGTGCTTTTCAACAACAACAGCAACAACAACAACAACAACAACAACCTCTTACACACTCCCACATCTCCCAGACATCAATGATCCTTGCATCCCAACAAAACCATTTAGCCATTTCTGAATCGGACAATGCGGTGGACCACAAATCGTGACAGAGGCCCTGACTGCTGTTCAGTGTGCAAGTTTCTTCCATCCCACGAAGTCCACAACAAACACTTAGAGCAAAAACGGCGTATATAGAAAGTTATATGTTCAATATGACCAAGTACCAACTTGATGTCAATTGCTTTTTTATTTCATTATTTAATGCTCAACATGTTTCAGATGTTAATACATCCATCCTCAGGAGCTTGCGACTTATTTGTTGAGTTATTTCATGGGTTGTATTGCTCTGGTTCGATGTGTG
>Ga0123352_10009217_pt1 | contig 15431 bp, 18 predicted proteins | sample TergutLab28metaG_FD_89700 | JGI IMG/M metagenome (GOLD analysis project Ga0123352, IMG submission 89700) | Labiotermes labralis P1 segment gut microbial communities from Petit-Saut dam, French Guiana - Lab288 P1 | ecosystem: Host-associated > Arthropoda: Insects > Digestive system > Gut ... | reverse complement strand
TACCTCTGCGGATACGCGGCGTCGCTCCTCCTAGATTGGCATAAAATCAGGCGCGTCAATCCAGCATTCCGGCTACTGAATACAGGCTCTAAGAAATCTGAACTCACCATTTTTGGGAGGTGATATGCTTGAAATTTGTTAGCGAATTCATAAAGTACATGCTGGTTGTTTTGTTAGTTCTTATGTTTTCAATAACTTTTATACAAGTTGTTATGCGTTATGTATTCCTGAACGCCATACCTTGGGCTGAGGAAGCGGTGCGCTTTATGTTTGTGTGGGCGAGCTTTATCGGCGCGGCAATCGGTATAAAGGAAAAGATACACATAGGTATAGACCTTGTCACTGCGCGCCTGCCGCAGAAGGCTCAGCGCGTTACTAGTACGGTGGTTTACTTCATTATAATGTGGCTGGCGTATTACATGGTTACAGCGGGTTGGGAATTTACTAGATTTACTCACGCACAGCTTTCTCCTGCGCTCACAATACCAATGAGCTATGTTCATGTAGCGATTCCTATTTCGGGTGTACTGATTATTATCTACTCTTCTATCGAAGTTTTCAAGCTATGGAAAAAACCTAATCAAGACGCGGTGTCAGGGCAATAGTTCGACACTAAGTTACAGTAAGGAGGGGAAGCAAAACACATGTTACAGACAATGGTAATTGTTCTATTTGTATGTTTTTTCCTTAATGTGCCGATTGGCTTTTCACTTGGCGCTGCGTCGCTTGCCGCACTTTTGATTAGCGATATCCCAATCATGGTAATGTCGCAGCGCATGGTTGCGGGCGTTAACTCGTTCGCGCTTCTGGCTATTCCGCTCTTCATGCTTGCGGGTTCCGTAATGGAACGCGGAGGGGTTTCTAAGCGGATAGTCAAACTTGCCAGCGCCCTTGTCGGGCACCTTACGGGCGGGCTTTCGTCGGTGGCAATTTTGGCGACTTGCTTCTTTGCGGCGATTTCGGGTTCCGTGCCGGCTACGGTTGCGGCCATAGGAACGCTCACTATCCCTGAAATGCACAAGCGCGGTTACGACCTCGCATATTCGTCCGCTATTGTTGCGTCGGCCGGACCTTTGGGCGCGATACTGCCGCCCAGCATTACGATAGTTATATTCGGCATTGTTGCCAACGTCTCAGTCGGAAGGCTTTTGATAGCAGGAATTGTCCCGGGAATATTGATTGGTATTGGCCTGATAGCAACGAACATCGTGATGTCCAGAAAGGCTAATTTCGCGTTAGAGCGGAAAGCTACCGGGGCGGAATTGGTAAAAGCCTTTAAAGACGCTATTTGGGCGCTATTGATGCCGATTATCATTATGGCCGGTATAATGACAGGCGTTTTCACGCCCACCGAGTCGGCGGCGGTTGCGGTTGCATACGGCTTGTTCGTCGGATTCTTTATATACCGTGAACTGAAGCTTACGGACATCGTGCCGTGTTTCTACAAAGCTTCGCTTAATTCCGCGATGATACTGATGCTGATCGCAATGGCCAACCCGTTCGGGTGGATTATGACGGCCGAACAGGTGCAGCTTCATGTAGGCAATTTTATGCTTTCAGTCACGAATGATCTAACGGTTATTTTCATAATTATTATGATTGTGTTCATTGTTCTTGGTACATTTATGGAAACGGCTTCGCTGATTATGCTGCTGGTCCCTCTGTTTGGGCCGATTGTACAGGATTTTGGAATGGACATGGTGCATTTCGGTATAATATCCGTGCTGGTGCTGTCCATTAGTAAGGCCACGCCGCCTACGGGGATTGCGTTGTTTGCCGCGTGTGGTATTTCAGGGATATCGCTGGGGCAGATAGTTGCCAAAATCTGGCCATTTGTCCTTGTGTCCTTTATCATTACCTTTATCCTTGCCGCTTTCCCGCAGGTTACCACCTTCCTTCCCAATCTTATCATGGGATAGTTATTGTGTCGCTTGTTAAAGCCTCCGTTTATGCGGCGGCTTTAACAAGTACAAAAATATCGGTTATGTTCTTTGGAGGCTGTCATGAACAAACAGAAGTTTTCAGAACTTTTACATTCCTTTACGGATAGTTCCGAGCTTAACTATCTGCAGGAGGGACATGCGCTTTCGCCTGATATTGTCGGAAAAAGGTTCTTTGGGCCGCCTGTCTTTGGTTTTGCTTCGGCGGACGACGAGCTTTTTCAGAAGAATAAGGAGCCAGGGATAATTGGCGGACATTATATGACCCCACAGGAGTGGCTTCCCGGCAGCAAGACGGTTATATCGATTTTTTTCAGATTCTCAAATGACGTGATAGACAGCAACTGCGTGAACTATGATGAGCCTTCTCTCCTTTGGGTTCACGCAAACAAGGAAGGAAGGGATTTCCAGGTAGGTGCGCTTAGTTATTTGAAGGGGCTTTTAGACGCCGAAGATATGGAATGCGTCGCGCCAATGCTCGACGAGCGTTACCGCGTGCTTACAGGATTATCAGACCTTGCCGACTTTCCGTCACACGCGAGCAACTGGTCGGAGCGTCACGCCGCGTATGCAGCGGGGTTGGGCACGTTCGGACTCTCAAAATCATTCATTACCATAAATGGGTCGCCGGGAAGGTTTTGCAGCATCATAACAAAGGGGCATTTTGAGCCCGACAAGAGACGGTATTCAGAAATTTATGAATATTGCAACAACTGCGGCGCATGTGTCGCGCAGTGTCCCGCGAAGGCCATTTCATACGAAAAAGGTAAGGATCACCTAGCGTGTTATAATTTCTTGGAAGAGGTCAAGGCTAAGTACGGGGGAACAAGCTGCGGCAAGTGCATGGTAAACGCGTACTGCACGCAAGCGCGTTCTGAACATTAAGAACCAGCGGTCAATAACGCTCAACGCCGTCTAGAAGGTCGAATTCCACCCCACGAAGCCAAAACTGGGCTTCGCGGGGACCCCGGGCGTCGCCGCTTCCTAGATTGGAGAAAAATCTCCGCTTCTAGCCAGCATTTCGGTTATTGACCGCTGGTTCTAAGCAGATTTGGATATTAAGCTGTCAAGGAGATTGATGTTATGCAGGCTGTGAAAGGCCAATGGGTACAGGTATCTAACATTGTGCTGGATGTAGGAGAGCGCGCCGCGCAGGCTCCGAAAGACACGCAGGCTTTGCCGCTTGAGATGTGGGTCAAGGGGCATCTTGTGTCTGACGCACAGCTTGACGATCAGTGTACGATAGTGACCCCAACAGGACGCCATGTTGCGGGCAAGCTTGTGGAAATCGAGCCGGGTTATCATCACGCGTTCGGAGAATACGTGCCGGAGCTTGACGCCGTGCGCCGACAGGTGCTGGAGATGATGTCCTATGTATATTCTAAGGGGGCGTCAGGGGTATGAGCGACAAGTCATACAATGCGGTAATGTCACGCAAGGTCGATATCATGAAAAAAGCTATAGGTATCGATTATACACAGTATGAGTGGGGTGGAATAGGCTTCGATTACGAGCGCATGATGAGCGAGTGCGGCTACGGCCTTGATGAAATCACCAGGATTCAACACAGCGTAGGGGTTGGCGGCACACCGATTATCGAGATGAGAAATATAACGACGCTTGCGCGCAAAGTCTCAAAGACAGGTAAGGCCGCGCGGATTTTTATCAAGGACGAGGCGTGCAACCCGTCGGGAAGCTTTAAGGCCAGACGCGCGGCGAACGCGGTATATCACGCTAAGAAGTTGGGATATAAAGGCGTAATAGCGGCGACAAGCGGAAACTACGGGGCAGCCGTTGCAAGCCAGGCGGCTATGCAGGGGCTCAAGTGCATAGTGATTCAGGAGTGCTATGATTCGCGCAAGGTAGGCCAGCCGGAAATACTGGAGAAGCAGCGCGCCTGCGAAGCAATGGGCGCGGAGGTTGTACAATTGACCGTAGGGCCGGAGCTGTTTTACACATTTCTTCTTCTTCTCGAGGAGACGGGCTTTTTCAACGCTTCGCTTTACACTCCTTTTGGAATAGCCGGTGTTGAGACTCTTGGAGCGGAGCTGGCTCAGCAAATGCGCGAGGGCTATGGACGTCTTCCAGACGCGGTGATTATAACTCACGCGGGCGGCGGAAACGTTACCGGAACAGCCCGAGGGCTCATAAAAGCCGGGGCAGGAGCCGTTCAGATAGTTGGAGCGAGCGTAGACCTTTCGGGCCTTCATATGGCGTCGGATGCGGCGTTTAATAAAAAGTCGTTCACAACAGGCCATACAGGGTTTGGCATACCGTTTGCCACATGGCCGGATCGCTCGGACGTTCCGCGTAATGCTGCAAGGCCGCTGCGATACCTTGACCGCTACGTGCTGGTAAAACAGGGAGAGGTATTTTATATGACGGAAGTCCTGGCCGCGCTGGAAGGCTTGGAGCGCGGCCCCGCCGGCAACACTTCCTTGGCGGCGGCGTTTGCGCTGGCTCAGGAAATGGAAAATGAGCAAATAATTGTTGTGCAGGAAACCGAATACACGGGCGCCGGCAAGCACCCGATGGCACAACTTTCGTTTGCTCGCGGCAATGGTATAGATATTGTTATCGGTGACCCGGATGGCGAAATACCGGGAACCAACATCATCTTGCCCAAGGCCCCGGAAATGATACAAGCCCGCGATTTTGACTTGAACAAGGCAAGAAAGTCGTATATAAGAAACTCGCTTGCAAACACCGTCGTGTCAAACCCGGATTCGGATGATATCAAGTTCTTAGTTGAGGAAACTAAGTCGGATGAGGTATTTGTAAAAGAGGCTGTTAAAAGTATTTCGCAAGGTTGAGTAATAACTATTTCCATGAGTAATAAGTGAAAAGCCAAACAGAGCCTGCGGAGTATCTGCAGGCTCTGTTTGATTTTAAGAAAACGTTTGTCAACTGCTTATGTTGTTGCCGGTTAAGTAAGCCTATTTTATCGTAGTGCATCTATGTATCTTGGATAGATCTATCAACAGCATCGTGTAAAATAGGATCAAAACAAACTACGTTTTACAATCGTCGAGAGAAGTATTGCAGAGAAAATATAAAGAAATTTATTATAGTAAGGCCTACTTTTATGTAATGGCTGTTATGTAGAGGATATTTAAGATTTCATAATAAATTTGACATTGCATTTCGACAAAGTTCGTGGTACAATTTCAAGATACTTGAAATAATTAAAAATTCAAGCTGTTATAAAAAAGTAGACTTATTTATAAGCTCGGAAAATTGAAAATAAGAACAAATATTATTTAGCTTTATGGCTAACACAATTACTAAGTATGAAGGGGATTGGGGAATTATGGTGAAATGGCTCAACGATAAGAGAATCAGGGCAAAGTTGTTGGTTGGTTTTGATGCCGTGTTTTTGTTGGGGGTGTACAACTGTGCTTAATAGTCTGAAGGGTAAGCTGATTATACCACTGATAGGGGTATTGGTACTGATTATTTTCTTCATTGTCGTATATGTAACCATGTCTACGACAAATCTTGTTTATGATTTGACGGATAACCGAATTACGGCGGCTTCCCAGTCAGCTCAAGCTTTCCTTAATAAGCTTGAGGAAAGCAGCCAAATGACCGTTCGTGTTGTTGCCGCCAGTCCAAGCCTTGTCACGCATGTGCAAAGCTGGAACCAGGGGTTAGATAGGGCTCAGAGCAGGCAGGCTCTGCTGCAATACCTGGACGGCATGAAGGGCGAACTTGGATCAGATGCGTTTGTAGTTACCGATATAGATGGAACAGTTATCTTACGATCCCACGATATTGAAAGTTACGGCGACTCAACTCAGGATATTCCGCCTTTTATAGCGGCCCGAAGCGGCGAGATTGTAACCACTTATTCTTCAACCGCGTCCATGCCCATGGGGCTTACTTCGATTGTGCCGATAACGGTGGAAGGTAATGTAATCGGTACGATTTCGGGTATCATAGACATGGGTACGGATGAGTTTGTAGATAGTTTTGCGGAGGCGTTTAATGCAACCGTAACTGTCTTCACCGGGGGTACCCGGGTTGCTACTTCGCTCGTTGACGAATTTGGAATCCGCCCAATCGGTACGGAAGTTGACCCGGAGGTCGTAGAGGCGGCGATTGACCGTGGGCAGGTAATAAGAACATTGGTGAATGTGAACGGGATACCGTTCTATGTAAATTATTTTCCTCTGTTTGGATGGTACGGAAATCCGGTCGGTATGTTTTCCGTAGGCTTTTCTAATGAGCATACGGTAGTTGCGACTGCCGCGTTACAGCGCAATCTTATCATAATATGTATAACCGGCATGGTGATATCCGCCGCTTTTATGCTTTTAATGGTCGCGAAGGCGTTAAAGCCCCTCGAAGAACTTACATTAAGCGCTGATGCCGTAGCAAGGGGAAATGTATCAATAAATTTCAGAACCGAAACAAACGATGAAATAGGTCGGGTTTCCCGTTCATTCCTGGAGATAACGAAGACTTTGAAGATACTGCAGGAAGGTTTTGATACCTGCAAGAAAGAGGTTGCCAGAGGAAACATTGATTTCCATTTTATGGATGACAGACTGGGGGGCGTTTTTAACGATGTTATGCGGCAGCATAATGACGTTGTTGTGGAGTTTACAAAGGGCTTTGATCAACTCACCGAGGCATTCGTTATTATCGATAAGGACTGCAAGGTAATGTACGCCAACACGATAGTACGGAAGTTTACGCATACGGAAGACAGCGAAATTCTGGGTATGCACATTAATGACTTCTTGAACGGGGATGTAGCCGGACACGAGTATGTGACAAAAGCCTTGAGTGACGGGCAGGCCCGCGTAGAGGCGGAGATCCGGCTGCAGCTTAGCCCCGGCAAGCCGTACGACCTGGAGCTGAATGTAATGCCCCGCAAAGTTGACGGCGAGGTAGTAGGAGCCATGCTCCTTATGACCAACATCACCCATATTAGTGAGATGAAGAGGAAGTCTGAAAAGCAAAACCTCTTCAGCAAGGAACAATTCGTAAAGCTTACCAACAACCTCACGGCGGCATTGGCCGAGGGGCATCTTGACGTGTCTTTTGAAACAAGCGAAACCGACGACAATGATATTAAAGCCATAGCCAACGAGTTCAACGCCATAAAAGGCATCATGACCGAAAGCATGAACCTAATTAACGAATATATCAATGAGCTGCAGGCTACCCTGTATGCTATGTCCAAAAAGAACCTGGATCAGAATATCGTGCGTGAATATAAAGGTGACTTCATCAAGATCAAGGATTCCGTCAATGTCATACTGAGGGACTTAAATTCCTTTTTCATGGATTTGCACGGGTCGTCCGATATCGTACATAAAGGCTCGAGCACCATAGCCGCCTCGGCTCAGGAGATGTCCGCGGGTTTTGAGGAACAGCTAAAGCTTGTGACCAACATTCGCGATCAGGTAAACGTGATTGCTCAGGAAGCCAGTCAAACCCTTGAAAATACGCAGCAAGCCCAGAATCTGTCCACCTCTGCGAAAAATGACGCCAATACGGGCAGCAGTCATATGACGAACATGCTGAAAGCTATGGAGGAAATCCGCAGCAGTACAGGCACTATAGCGGGCATCATCAAGACTATAGAGGACATTGCCTTCCAGACAAATCTTCTGGCGCTTAACGCTTCGGTAGAGGCCGCAAGAGCCGGAGATCACGGCAGGGGATTCTCCGTAGTGGCGGAGGAAGTGCGCAGCCTTGCGATACGAGTCGCCGGTTCGGTCGGTGAGTCTACAGGATTTATCGAAGCCTCGATAAAGAAAGCGGAGGCCGGCGTGAATATCGCCCAAGAAACCGCCAAAGCCCTGAGCAAGATCGTAGGCGGCGTAGAAAAAATAGATACCGTAATCGAAAAAATAGCGGCTTCGTCCACAGACCAGAAGAAGTCCATAGAACGTATAGAGGGAGATGTACAGGTAATTAATTCGATGGTAGAAAACGACGTGCGGATAGTTTCAGCTAATGCCGACGCCACTCACAACCTTATGAGGCAGGCAGAGGTGCTTAGGGACAAGCTTAAAGAATTCAATTTGCGTAACTAGGTTTACAGTCCAATAATATGATGGTACAATGGAAGGAGCCGAAACAACAGAAGCAGTTCGCCGAGCAATACAAATCGGTCGGGACATTTAGAGACGCATGGCAGATTGACCCTAAGTTGACAGCGGGGAGGATATAATGAGAGTGGACAACATACTTCTTTCTATTTCACGGGGGTTTGATCTTGTGGAGAAAGAAGTATTTGGTGTTGCATCAGGACACAGCAGGCGCGTAGCCGCCATTTGCAACAGTTTGGGAAGCGCTCTTGGAATGAACGATGACGAGCTTATAACGTTATCTGTCTGCGCACTGTTCCACGACAGCGCATTAACTGAATGGCTGATTACAGGTGAAGATAGTAAAACTCACTGTATTATTGGTCAACGTAATATAGATACGCTGCCCTTACCCACGAGCGCAGACGGGATTGTACTGTACCATCATGAGCGTTCGGACGGTTCCGGTCTGTTTGACATGCTCGACTTTCCGCTTGGAGCGGAGATTATAAGCTTTGCCGATTCATACGATATGGGGGTGCCGCTAAAAGGTTTTTCTCCCAAAATACTTGCGGTCTTTGATGCCAGCGCCGTAAATGCGATAATTCCAGAGTTTCACTTATCACCGGTCGATGCTATGAAGCTGGGTGACATTATCGCGAAGGCCATAGACTACAAATCAATATTTACGCGCAATCATACAATGGGCATTGCGCAAAAAGCCAAGTATATGGCCGGGTTCTACGGATATGATGAATTCGATACGGCAAAGCTGTACCTGGCTGCCTGTCTGCACGACCTGGGGAAATTATCTACGCCTACGGAAATACTTGAAAAGCCCGGAAAGCTGACGGATGATGAATTTAATACTATTAAAGATCATGCCCGTCAAACTTTTGAACTGCTTGATGGCGTTGATTCAGATATTCGGCATTGGGCGGCCGGGCATCATGAAAAGCTTAACGGTACCGGATATCCGTTCGGGCTGAATGCGCAAACGCTGGATTTCAACGCTCAGTTGATAGCTTGTATTGACATTTACCAAGCCGTCAGCGAGGAACGCCCGTACCACCCTTCACGATCTCACGAGGAAACTATGCATATACTTTACCAAATGGCGGAAAGAGGCGTAGTTAATGAAGCAATATCCAGGAACTTAGATTCCGCATTTGGGTAATGTTCTGTCGAAATAAAGTTATACAAGCCACATAAATACAAGGATGAAAGCGTTATTATGGATACTAGCAAAACAATCAAAACGATTACCGATTATATGAATGACGAAACAAGAGTAAGCCCCGCGGAGCGTGAGCGCATAAATTTTGAAGCGGCTTTAATCGGCAAGATGATTGAGGCAAGGGAAGAAAGAGGGTTGTCACAAAGGGAACTGGCGGAAATATCCGGCGTAAAGCAACCTGCAATAGCCCGATTAGAAACCCTAAAAGACACACCGCAAATTGATACTCTATTCAAAGTGCTTTATCCGCTTGGCTATACAATGGAGATAGTGCCGCTTAACAGTAAGCAGACCAAAGTAAAATAAAGGCTAATTGTAATTTCGCTATATTATTCAGCAGATGCTGCCTTGCTTTTAAAAAGCAAGGCAGCATCTTTTGGTGCTAATTAAAAATTTTGAAATTCCTATTGACTTAAGAAGTTCTTAAATGTTATACTTAAGAAGTTCCAAAGTGAGGTGATTATTTGGGGACAAAGAAAATGGGGCGTCCGACAGATAACCCAAAACCGCATCAGATGACTATAAAGTTTGATGACGAATGTAAGGAGATTATTGAAGGCTATAGTCGTCAAGAAAGCATATCAAAAATGGAAGCGGTTAGACAAGGTGTTAAAAAGCTGAAAGGTGACCTCAACAAAGAATAAAGGAAGCGGCGCTCCTCCGACTAAGGATACACGCCACTTCCCCAAGCAGAATACCTCAAAGGGCAAACTACATGAAATATTATATCATGCTTGGTTATGTTCTTTCAAGGATTTTGCAAAAGTCTATTGAAGGAGTGATATTATGGAAAATATTATCTTTAGTACGGCTGTATTGTTAATGATGAAGATTTTAGCCGCTGGAAACAGTAGGAATAGCGGAGGTGCGTTATGATGCCAAAAAACATACTAAGAAGCCTATTTAACGGAGAATTTAGCGCATGGGAAAGACGGCCAATCCGCACAGAAGAAAACAAGACAGTCCACCGTAAAATAGAGGATGAAAACCGGTATTTCATTCAAAAGATGTCTATTGATGATGGTGAGCGGTTTCAAAAGCTAGAAAACCTCTATACATACTCAAATGAGTTTGAGCAAGAGGATGCCTTTGCATATGGTTTTAGGCTTGCGGCAATGCTTATGTGTGCAGTATTTATGAGTGACGGAGAGCCTACGTCTAAGTGTAGCGAATAAAAATCATAGTTAAGAGATAAGAGGATAACTGTAATTTCACTATATTATTCAGCAAGAGGCTGCCTCGCTTTAAAAAAGCAAGGCAGCCTCTTTTGGTGTTAAACCCACGCAGAATACAAAGGACATATTATATTGAAAGGACAATTGAATAGCTTTTATTCTATCGGTGTATGTTCCGCATCTGGAATGAAAGTTATTATGTCTTCAACCCTGCAATCTAAAATTTTGCATAGATCATCTATAGTCCTACTTGATGTAGGCATATTCTTTACCATTCTTGAAATGGTATGTTGCGCTATTCCATGTTTATGAACTAGTCTGTATTTTGTGAAGCCCTTGTTTTTCATAGTTTTCCAAAGAGCATTATAAATTATCATAAAATCACCTCTTGCAATAATTATAAATTGAAGCTATAATATAAAATACGTAAAATAAATTTTAGCTAAATTTTATTTAAGCTATATGAAGGGGTGAAATTATGTACGACAAAGAATTTTGGAAAAGAACTTGCATACGTCAAATATTTGAGTTTATCCGTACCGGCGGAGAGATGATAAGTAATGACGCCAAAGAAAGTACGGCGGAAGACAGGCATAAGTATTATACAACCAGCTTTTTGCGGGGTATGCACCTGGCAAGAGATAGAATAATCGCTTTTGATTGGAACAGCGTTGGTAATGAATTTGAAAAGTCCAGAAAGACAGATGAAATGTTTGATGAGCTCTTAAACGCGTCAAGCGAATTGAGCGACCTTGCTTTTGAAGTGGGCTTTATTTCTGGGGCAAAGATTTGTGATGAAGTGTACCAACGAACTCATAGTAAAACCGAATGACCGCAGGTAAAGTACCGCCTCTGACCTGTTTTTAAGTGTGAATTGTCATTAACTTGCTGTTGTGGTATTATAATTATCATGTATAGCAGACAAGACAGGAGGGGTTGTATTATGAAGCGGTTGAAATCTGAGATATTGGTGGTATTGGCTGCCGCGGCTTTGGCGCTTAGCGGCTGTTTTGGCGCGGACACGCCGCAAGCGCTTGATGAGCGCGAAACGTACGAGACCGTGGAAACGATGCAAGCGGCCTCGCTCGGGATACATGGAATGATCTCGCGGATCGAGCATGGCGACAACGTGGCTTATGTGTTCGGCTCTATGCACGCGGGAAGAGCTCACTGGTTCCCTCTTGCCGCTGTGGTGGAGGACGCCATGCGCCGCGCCGACGTGTTCGTGTTTGAGTATGACATGAGTGTTAACTATGACAGCCCCGAGATGGTTCTGCTGGTGATGGAACATATGTTCCTGCCGGATGGCGTGAATCTGGCGGATTTGCTGCCGCCCGATGTTCACGCGGCGTTTGTCGAAAATATCAACACATACGATTGGGTTAACTACGAAGCGGCTAGAGCAATGCATCCGTTCAGCGTGTCCCAGCTCGTTATGTATGAAGTTTCGGCGGAGCTGGGCGTGCTCATGGAATTCAGCGTGGACGCTTATGTGTATAATTTCGCCGCGCGGCATGGTATGCCGGTCTTGGGTCTTAACGACATAGCCGAAGAGCTGGCTATAGCTTCCGATATGCCGGAGGAGGCAATGACGGCATTTATCGCGGGAATTTCAGACAAGGCGACCTTGCTTGCCCAGGGTGAAATACTGGTGCTGGCGGATGCCTACGAGGCCAACGACATGACCGGAATTCGCGGCACGATAAGCGACGGATTCGCGGCATATCGCGACGACCCCGCGGCCGCGTTTATGAGGGATGTGCTGATGCATCAGCGCTGTGTCATTTTCGCCGACGAAATAGAGAGGCTGCTTAGAGAAACAGAGGAGCCCTCGACGTTCTTTATAACGGTTGGCCTGGCTCATATAATCGGCGGGGAAGCCGGACAGGTATTGAACATCTTGCGAGACAGGGGCTTTGATGTGGCTGGAGTTTATCGCTGATTATACTCTTACGTCAAATGATGTTCGCCTGAATTCGTTCAGGAAGTTTTCGAGGCCGTCTTCGTCCTGGCGATCTAGGTGGGCTTCCTTGTGCAGCAGTGTGAAGGACTCGCCCGTTTCGCGATAGCTCACGCCCTCAAGCCGGTAGTCCAGCGCGGACAGGGCGTCGCTCAGTTCAACCAGATGGGTTTCAACATGTGAGCGGATATCTTCGTTTTCAAGCCGGAATTGACAGCTTAGCGTACGTCCCTGCTTTACAACATATGCCTCGAAGCGCCCCATGCCGGCCGTGTCGATTGCGACCAGCGCGCTGGCATGGCCTCCCGACTGGCTACGGCGGTTCTTATCGCGGAATACGTAGAGTTCGGCGCTTGCGCTGTGATCGCCAAGCGTCACCGGTATCTGAGCGTAAAAGCTGCTGCGGATGTACGATACGAATTCCAAATTATCGCTTACGGCGGAAAGCTGGGTCATCAGCCGCGTTCCGGCGGATGAGTTTGACGCCTCGCTTTGCGTCAGAACCTGACGCGCAAGCTCGAAATTGGCGCGCGTGTCGTTCAGGAAGCGTTCAAGGAAGTCGGCCAGGCGGCTTCTGCCGTCGGGCGTGAAGCTAAGCCTTTGCGCAAGTGTGTCAAAAGCGTCTCGGTTGGCCGCATTTGTTTGAACAGCCGTATTTTCTTTGGAAACAATCTCCGTACCCTCCGCCGGAAGGGTTATGCCCGTCCCGCGCGCCAGACCAAGCGTTTCCAACGCTTTTGCCATTTGCGCGTTGTCTCCCGCGAAAATTGCCGCCAGGGCAATTCTGACCCCGGCCGGTGTCGCCGCTATGTCCTTTGACGCCGGGCTTGATCCTGCGGCGGGGAGCATTTCCTGAAGCGTCTGTGTGAAGCGTTGTATGTCGGGCGTTCCATCGCCGGAGCCTGGACGGGTGTTCTGCGTCAGCCATATTGTCAATTGTTCCCGGTTCTGCAGGGCGATTCGGATGATGTCCGTTCGCGCCTGTGTCGCTTCCGCGATCTGTTCACGCGAAGCCGGAAGCATCTCCGTCAAAATTTCTGCAAGCCGCGCCGCGCCGGTGTCTTGCAGATTAGGATTGGAAAATGCGTGCGAAATAGCGGAGGCAGTTTGCTCCGCAGCCGCCGGTACGCCGGCTTTTGCAATGAAAGACTGAGCCAGCTTTGCGGCAAGTTCGCCCTGGGTCAGGGCCGCCTCTCCGCGCGCGAGAATATCGGCAAGCCGAAGCCCAAGTTCACCTTCCGGCAAATTGCGCAGGCCGTCAACAATGCCTTGCAACTGCTCGTTGATCCTGAATTGGCCGCTTAGAAGCGCGTCAAAGGCTGAGGTGAGCCGCGGCGCAATCGGCATATCGTTTTCGATGAAGAATAGTACGCGTTCGAGCGTTTCCGCGCCAAGAAGCCGCGCCCCCTGGGCCGCGCGGAGCATGTTTTCCTTCGTGATGGGGACTTGGCTCTCGAACAGAGCCAGCGCTATGCGCGTGTTCTCGGCGTTAGGCGAGATGCCCAGCGAGGTCAGAGCGTCGCGAATTGCGGTGTTCTGGCGTATTATGTGGCTCTTGGCATGCATCTCCAGTATTATTTCGCCGCCTTCGCCGCGGCTTACCGTGAATGTGTGGGTCTCACCGATGCGCGCGTCAATCGGCGACGCGTCCGCAGCTAGTTTCCCGGTTATCAGAGTTCCGTTGGGGCTTTTAATAACCATCGAGTCGCGCCGTATGTCGACAATTTCCGCGCGGACTTCGCTTTTGTATCCCGAGTTTTGTGACGTGCCGCTCTTACTCACGGAGCGCGTCCGCTGTACGCTTTGTGCTTTATTGACTTCCATTGGCGTCACCCTATCATAAATTATGATGCTGACGAATATACATGACTACATCTATAGTATACTCGGAGGTTACGCATGAATACATTAGGCCGAAATCAACGCGAGCTGCACTTCGAGCGGGAAATAAACCCGGCGTCTATGCCGCAGCAAGCCGACGACATATTGGTCATGCAGATGGTTGCCGAAACAATGTCTGCCAAGCGCGCGTGGATAATGCAGTTGGACATGATGATGCAGCGCGACGAGCGTGACGACGTACGCGAGACATTACGGCTGATCCGGCTGGACGAGCTGAAGCATGTGCGGCTGCTAAGCCAGTTGCCCATGTCCGCCGAGAGCGGCGGCGACGACGGACAGCGGCCGGAAGGTGTCATCAGCTACAACCGCGCCGCTAAGCTCAAGCTCAAGAGCTCCGAATTCGTACGCAAAATTTATTACAGCTTTTTCGACACTCCTACGCGCGACATGCTTTTCGAGATTGTTTGCGACGATACAAACAACGCCGTGCGCTTCTCGCTGCTGGCGGGTGAGTAGGGGACTATAGCAATATTTGATACGCTATGCGCTCACCGTCCGGTATATTCAGCATTATCTCGCCGCGCTGCGTGAAGCCGGCTTGAGAGACTGTTTTTTTCATTATCGTGTTGCCGGGATACGTGTCTATGCGGATATCGTTGAAACCCATTCGATGGGCTTCATCGACCAGCATTTTCAGGATCGTTATGCCAATCCTGCGGCCGCGTACAGCTTGGTCAACCATTACGCGGTGGATAACGGCGTATTTTTCGCCGGGCCCTTCCCATGAACCGTTTTGCAGCGCTTCGTAGTCGTCTTCGGGGCCCGGCTCCAGCGACGCGTATCCGCGGACGGCTCCGTCTGCCTCCAGCACGTATCCATGCCCCAGACGCACGTCGTTATCCAGCGACGCGCGGTTGGGGCCGTATCCGTTCTGCCACTGCGGTAAGCCTTGACTGCCCAGATACTTGCACGCGTCGTCCATGATGGCCTCGACCGTATCAATATCGTCCGGTGTTGCTAAGCGCAAGTTTATCATGCCGGGCTCCCTTCGTAAAATGACTCCATTTTGTCAAGCAGTGACTCGAACTCGGCCATGGCCATCTCGATCGGCGCGGGACTGCTCATGTCGACTCCGGCCTCGCGGAGCAGGTTGATGGAATAGTCGGAGCAGCCGCTGCCTAGGAACTTGAGGTACGCCTGAATCTTGTCTACGTCGCCGGAGATTATTCCGCG
>Ga0123352_10009215_pt1 | contig 15433 bp, 13 predicted proteins | sample TergutLab28metaG_FD_89700 | JGI IMG/M metagenome (GOLD analysis project Ga0123352, IMG submission 89700) | Labiotermes labralis P1 segment gut microbial communities from Petit-Saut dam, French Guiana - Lab288 P1 | ecosystem: Host-associated > Arthropoda: Insects > Digestive system > Gut ... | reverse complement strand
GGATTGGAATGGCATACAGTAACTGTACAGCAATACTGGCACATGGCTTTAACAGCTGTGGCTACCGTACATATTGGTAACAGTGTGCACTGATATAGTGACAGTGAGGATTGGAATGGCATAGAGTAACTGTACAGCAATACTGGCACATGGCTTTAACAGCTGTGGCTACCGTACATATTGGTAACAGTGTGCACTGATATAGTGACAGTGAGGATTCGAATCGTATACAGTAACTGTACAGCAATACTGGCACATGAGTTTAAGAGCTGTGGCTACCGTACATATTGGTAACGGCATGCAGTAAATTTCACAGTGTCTTTTGGGTAGGTCAGCAGTAGAATCCCGGAGAGCGAGACGTAGAAATCGACAGACCACAACAGGTAACATTCAGTGTGATGCCAAACTACAACCCCCACAGTTCGAAAGGCAGATGGCGATAGACCGCTTAAAACCCTCAACCACTACAATCAGCAGTTTGTACTGTGAGCAAATACTATTAGGGCATAAATTAGGTAAGTATATAGCACAATTAGGAATGATGAGAAGTTGGTACAAATTTCAGTAAAGAATGTCTTGTAAAGATGTAATGGTAGATGATTGGATAACATTAACATGGATGTTACAGAACCGGGTTAGAAATGTGCAGGTTTGATTTATCTGGCTCAGGATACAGCCCTTTTCCGCGTTTTTTTTACACCATAATGATTCCTCAGATTACATAAAGATGTTCAAGATGGAGTCAAGTAGCTACTTGAGTATATCAGAATCTTCCATTATTCAGGCTAGTATCATAAGGACACAGGAGCCTATACGACAAATTCTCACGTCATCTTTAGCGAGAGGCGATGGTTCGCAAGACACAGTCTCTGCCTTCTGAATGCAGATGACAAGCCTCACAGTGACATTACGCCCTCACAGATAAAAGAAGCATAACAGCATTGTTGCAAAACATTCAATTCTTCCGGTATGTTACCCCACGCCTTTAGACAAACAGTCATCTACATTTCGACGGATTGTAGTGCCTTCTACTTCAGGGACAAGCAGCCCAATGGAAGTGTCTTGGAACAATGAAACCTGTTTTCACTTACAAAAGAAACAGAAGTACACCACAGTCCCCACTTGGGGGCTGCGGGTGACACATACAACACACATAAAATTTACAAATGTAGATATAATAGCGTATATGCACAGTAAACGGCACAGACGCCACTGTCGGTCCTACAATTGGACAACATTCACAGCTGATACTGCTGTCTCGCCCATAGATCAGATCTGACCATGTCGTCTTCGGTAGGGTGTCTAAACTCAGTGCTAAACTTGCGGAAGAAACAAGAGCGACACGTCAAAAACGGTTCTCAGGCTCTACATTTAAAACTGTCCACATGTCATATTTTCCCATTTGTTCGGTTTATAACAAGCGCTAACCATATTTACGAATGTTCGCCCCTAACCAGAGGGAAAACATAGGAAACAATAGTATTTTTTCTCAACCGCAGGACATAAATGTGTTTTCGCTCCGTGAATTGTTAACTGGAATATATTTGTTGCTGGTCATATGTATCTAACGATCTGACTCCTTCCTGCATCACACTACAAGTCAGTCTGGACAGTCTACAAGAGTACACACATCTGAACACTACCGTTACAACGATATACATATCTCAATAGCACAGCTACAACAGTACACGTATCTCAATAGTACAGCTACAACAGTACACATATCTCAATAGTACAGCTACAACAGAACACATATCTCAATAGTACAGCTACAACAGTACACATATCTCAATAGTACAGCTACAACAGTACACATATCTCAATAGTACAGCTACAACAGTACACACATCTCAATAGTACAGCTACAACAGTACACATATCTCAATAGTACAGCTACAACAGTACACATATCTCAATAGTACAGCTACAACAGTACACATATCTCAATAGTACAGCTACAAAAGTACATATATCTCAACATTACAGCTACAACAGTACACATACCTTAATGGTATAACTACATATACCTCAATAATACAGCTACAACAATAGACACATCTCAACAATACAACTACAACTTCGCCATGACCTTCTGTTTCCGTTCCAACATGGCGTGTATGATGCCGCTCGGCTTGTCCACCGGCTCGTACACCTCCTTATTTTCCCCCTGGACGATGTTCTGAGGGAACTTCGACAAATCGAGCGTGAAATAGTGTTTGTTGGGCATCGTCATGTCGATACGGCTGATCTGCACACACACACACACAGATGAAAATGTTTATCAGACCTCAAGAACATGTGGCGCAGACTAGTGCAGTGCTACGAGGGAGTGCTGATAAGTCCTTAGCACGTCCAGGAAGAAAAAAAGCTACAGCGACCAAACTCGGAATTTATTCAACATACTCCCCATGAAGCTCAGTACACTTCTTAACCCGTTGCTCTAACTTATTCAAGCGACTCAAAAAAAATTCAGAAAGTTGTCCGTCCAACCAGGTCTACGCGGCAGGAATGACCTCCACGTCGGACGAAAAATGGCGACCTTTCAATTGTTTTTCAGCCCAGAGAACAGGTGGTAGTGCGACGGGGACAAATCCGAGGAATAGGGTGGGTGATCAGGACATTGAAAGCACAGGTAGGACAGCTTCTTCTTGGTTTCAAGTGCCCGGTGAGCCGGGGCATTGTCGTGCAAGAACAAGACCACCTTGGTGACCTTTACGCGGTTTTTCCCTTCAAAATGGCCTACAATTGCACCAGCAGAGATGAGCATTACTCCGCGTTGATAGTTTGGCCCTTTGGAAGATAGTCAACGAGGAGGATGCCGTCTTCATCCCAAAAAATCGAGACGAAAACTTCTCTAGCGGATTTTTGCACTCGGAATTTTTTGGGGCGGGGTGAGCCGCTACGCCGCCACTCCATTGGTTGTTGCTTTGTCTCCGGCTCATAGTGATATAGCCACGTTTCGTCCATGGTCACCAATCGCGACAGGACATCATTTGGATCGCGTAGAAAAAATTCCAAAAGTTGCTCAGACGACTGGCACCGTAGACGTTTTTGATCCGCGTTCAGGCATTTCGGGACCCACTTCGCGGAGAGCTTCCGCGTGTCCAAATCTTCATGAATGATGGACCCAATCCGCTCACGTGAGATTCCCAGTTGCTCAGCTATTGATTTAGCCGAAATCCGGCGGTCTTCCAAGATTAGCTCGTGAATTTGATCAATAATCTCTGGGGTGGTCACTGTTTTGGGTCGTCCGGGACGAGGCGCACCACAGGTGGAAAGATCACCACGTCTAAACTGGGCCACCCAGTTTTTGACGGTGGCATACGATGGTGCATTTTCCCCTAATGTTTCTATCAGAATTGCGTGAATTCCCTTCGGCTCCTTGCCTTGCAGAAAAATAAACTTGATGACAGCTCTCGTCTCCATGTTGTTGAAATTGCGCGCGTCGCCTGACATGCTTCCTTTCATCCTCTGTAACAAGAAAATACTTCCAATTCGGCACATGAACAGACCAGTCTTTCCAACGACACTATCAATTCCGTCCTACGACATCGGGATGTAGGTCGGGCTAAGGACGTATCAGCACCCCCTCGTAGTGCAATGTCAGGATGGGGCCGGACAAGCCAGCAGTCGCGTTCTAGTTTCCATCAAGAGAAAAGAATTTCCTCTTCTTCATTGCTTCCAGGCCGGTTCTGGGACCCACCAGACTGGAGAGGTCAGACCGGATATGGGACCTAACATGCAGGATAAGGGACCCAAAAGTCGAATACGTAAGCCACCCAACATCCTAACCAAGCGACACTGCAGGCTAAACACTGAATTTGGAAGGAAGCTGTAGCAGTCCGTTACAGTACACTGGCCGGAAGCAACTGGGTGCAAAAAAACACATTTTTTACTATTTCATTTGGGGTCAGGTAACTCCCGGGCGCCAACAGAAACGACAGTCAAGTCCGGTGATTGGCCGATGCTCACCTGTTCTACTTTGTCAAGGATCACTCTCTCTGCACGGTACAGCGTGTTCTGAACGGATGGCGAGAAGATCCCTGTATCTGGGGGACCAGCGAACTGCTCCAGGATGCACTCCTGCACGGTCTTCCTGTAGAACAGACCCAACATATTGAAACAAAGACTGTCTCCTCTGAGCCTGAACAAACCGCTGCCTTCCAATTAAGGACATGTTACTGAACATTTAACCGATCCCCAATTTACTGTCTCAGCGCAGTTTGTTTAGCTCTCGCTCTTCTGACCCTGATAAAGCTATGGCGGTGGACAAGAGGATCAGCAGTTAGTCTGTGTGGTGGAGAGCGAGGCCGAAAGGACGTGGTGCAGGCGTCAGGTGCTGTTACTGCACTTTGAGTTACATCAGTAAATTTAAGACACTGAGACAATCATGTCACTGAAATGATCAGGTGGCTGATAACCAGATAATTTGATAAACTGTACTCAAAGACTACCTGTGTTCAGTGTACAACAGGTAGCTGTCTTGTCTCTACTGGCACTACAGACGGTTAGAGCGCAACACTTAGCATGCCGTTGCTCCTCCAGAGTTTTCTGCATTTCCTTCCCGCAGCTAGCACAGTGACTTGTTACTCCATTCTTCTGAACTTCACCACTGCAAAACCCCAAGTTACCGCCACTATAAACCTCTCACTCCAACCACACTACTCCCAACCTCGCTCGCAACGATCACTCTAATCGGTTACAAGTACCAACGGAAAACCACGCGTGGAGACCACGTCCGTCCACAAAGCTGTTTGTGACCCAGTGACAGAGACTGTCTTTTGTCGGATGTTCATGAAATTCGGCACAGTCTTTGTCACAAACTTTTTCTGCAAACGTCAGTTTAGTAAAAATCGGCCAATTGACTATTATATTGCTTCAGGTTAAAAACAATTTCTGCCCGCACGTTCCACATTCGTCTTGCATGAAATTCTGTAAAGATCTCCGCATAATGCCGCTGATAAATAGCGGGTCTCATGACAAGCAATGCCAAAAAAGTCTTACATTACTTAAGGGCGTAAATAAAATTTTGTCCACATTTTCTGCACTTTCTTCCGATCCGGGCAAATTCGGTACAGCAGATCTGCACATAGCGCTGTTGACATCTGTGCCGTGCTGCTGCACTTATCTTATGCTTGCAAACAAAATTACATTTAGGCGTGTACCGTGAAACTGTGAGACTTTCTGAAGGTAAAGAACGCCTGTGTGAAGGCTGTGAATTACATCACGCGGTACACTTTTAGCAGTGTTGTTGTTATTATTGCATTTTATTATGCTCTTAAGGCGAATGTGCTGCCACCGCTAGTGGGTCCACTGTACCGGCCCGAAATGACTGTTCGCCGTCCGCAAATTCAGGTTAATGAACAGGCAGTCGCCTACCTTTAACCTGACAGAAATATAAATCCCCGCAGTTTTGAAGCGCCAAATTCTGAATCCCTCTCAAATGAATGTGTTAGTTACTACAATGCAACTTCTGGATGTTCCGAAATTCGACCTTTCGTGATACCCACTACAGCACCATTATTTCGACATCTAGCAGCTGCTGTCGAAGAATCGGGATTTGATCATGGGGTTGGCAAGTCGGCTTCCTCCACCCTCCTGTTATTGCGCAGATCACTCACAGCACAGTCAAGACCTGTCGTTCTTTAAATAGGGTTGGGGGCATTAGCGCTTTGTGGAACGAATCTGTTGTCCTATAGATGATTGTATTTGATGTGTACAAAGCAGGGGTTAGGTTTCGTGCAAAATAAGTTTTCACGCTTTTTACCCTATTTGAGGGTGTTTATTGTTGTTACTGGTGTGTCGTAGGTAAGTGGAACCAAACAGGCATCATATCTTGCGGTCTTGACACGAACAGCAACCATATCTGAAGCAAAGAAAGACATTTTCGCTGTTCGCACTACATTCAGGGTACAGTTTGACATGGAATGTACCAGCTTATTGTACCGTACATCCCGCCACGCGTCAGTCACTCACCAGACACAGTCAAAGTCCACGTCGTTCGCCGTTGAATACTCCCACGTCGCCGTCACAACGGTGCTGAAGATACGGTCATTGGCGTCAGGCAGCGTGCTGTATTCATCCTGGATGAAGTCGGTGAAGGCCGACTGCGTCGTTTTCAACATGCGCAAGTCTCGTAGCCCGCCGATGATGTTGGGGCGCTCTGTGTTAGAAAAGATACTGAAACTTTATAGTTTGAAGTACTTTCAAATAAAATTTGAAAATCCGATTTTTGCTTCACTTAATATTTTCATTGTTAAGAACAACCGGTAAATACTGACAGGCAAATAAAAGCTCTTCGCATCGAGAATCATAAAAAAATCTTTTGAAGAAAGGCAGAACGTTATCATTTTCAGGCAGATAGCGCATATGTACGGTGGCCAATCTGCTCGTAAGGTTGACTTAACTTAATAGGTTAGTGACGGCTGGTGAAGCAAAAAATGGAAGTTCGTTTAAAACAAATCCAAAATCCAATTTTCGATATCCGTGTAAAATTTGTTCTCTGGGACGCCTACAAGAAAATGGTATGTATTTAGGGTCCGGATTATGAATATTCACAGCTGGTCAGGCGTCGCGGGGCGAAGGACAGCACTGGTGCTTCTTGTTGGGAACGCCAAGGTTAAACGGTCTGTCCTGGCTCATCTGCCTTGGAAATTTTTCTTCTCAGCCTTTCTAGACAAATTATGTGACTCTGTGTGAAAATGGGCCACGACCACTTCCACACATTCTGTCGAAGTCATTACTGCCTTTCGGCGATACATTATCTAGTGAGAGAGTCACAGAATAAAACATAAATAAATAAACAAATAAATGAGGTTGTAATCACTGATATCACTGAAGGCCCTTCACAGATTTATCATACGTTTTCACTAAGTTTAATTTGTGCAGTTTCTATAATTTTTGTTATTTCTCTGTTTGATTATTTGTTCCACTTTGAACGAAAGGCAGCCAGAACATAGAACTGTTGGATTTTCAAGGCCGTTACTGGAATGTGACACAAAGTGCAACAGGTGTGACAGACTGCACAGATTGCCACAGGCTGCACAGAGTGCCACAGACCGCACAATTCATTAAGTGTGCGAGCTAATCTGCTGCTCTTGTTTGCCGTAGCCTAACGTGTCTAATGATTGCATTTCGACTCACCATTCCTTTTCTGGGTCACCTTGCAAAAGCGGTAAGCTGTGGGAGAGAAAACGAAAGCGTGGTTATGATCATGGTCGTCGAACTGCAGACGCTCCCATGGATACTCCTCCACGTGAACAGACGCCTCAATCACGTGTCTATATGTGTACAAGAAGTGGCTGCACACCAGCAAAGCGAACTCTTCTGGAGACTTCACCTGCAAAATGTAACCCGAAGATGGAAGGAGGCAGTGTGCTTTTCCGAAACACTGCCACCCACCTACCCAAGTACCCACCAATTCACCCACTACCTACCACCCACCTACCCACCTACCTATCTAATGTAGGGAAGTTTTCACATTCGTGAGCTTCTTTTTATTTAACGACGTTTATCAGCTGTGGAAGTGGCTGCAAACTTCTTGACAAGCCAACAGATATCTCCACTTATCACACAACCCGACTTTTCGTTACCGTGTTTATAGGACCCCAACATCAGACCCCTTCCAGAGCCAGACGAGTCTTGCTCACCTTCTCACACGCAATCCATTGTCATTTAAAGATCGAACCAGCTTTTCATCTACACCTCGGCCTCGTAAGGGGACATTAGTCAGTGTCTTTCGGCTCAAAGATTCTGTACGCCTTCCTCAGAACTCCATGCTTGCTACACGCTCAACTCAGCCAGGTAACATTATAGTGCTGTATATTTCAATATTTGCGTCTTTAGATAGCAGAAGCGATGGCAAAGAGTTCTGAACCGCATGGTAAGAAGCTTTCCCGGAATATAATCTATTATTAATTTTTTTATAAATTTATTTAATTCACGAAATTTTAGTTTCTCACAGCAGTGCTGCTGAAGATTCAAGTCTTCTGGGATGAGGCGCTGTGTCGCTGGTTGAGTAGTTCGCGAAGTTTCGAAGGACTGTGCTGCCTTCATATTCAGGGTCAAGCGGTAAAAGAAGAATCGGCGGACCACCGTCCTTCAGGACGTTGGGAAGTACCACAGCGTCAGAGCGCCACATCCCTGAGGACTTGTAATACTGCCCTCAAATGTAATTTTCCTACCTGTCTATGATGCTGCAGACCTACACATGTAATGTAAGGGACAGAATTATCGAAAACTGGCAAATGCCTTGAATTACTCACCCCGTACTTTTTGGCCAGGATATAAACAGTGTTCTTTTGTGTGTCGGTAGCAATGATGTCCTTATTGTCGCCAGCCATGAAGTCCTTCTTTGAGAGCAGCTTCAGGTGCGTGCTGACCTCGCACTCGCGGATGGTGTGGAGAGAACCGTCGCGACGCACGTGCAGAAGCTTCACGCTGTTCTTACCATAACCATACTGCCCCAACTCGTAGGGTCCATCAGATTCCTCGTAATTTCTGCTTCCGTTCCCGTTGCCTTTGACGCTGCGCGCCGTATGCACCTGACCGTTAGCGTCCATCCTGCAAGTGCCATAATTACACTTGTGCATTACGTAAAGACGCGTTCTAAAGCTCAGATCGCAGCATCGAAATGAACGGGAAAGATGTACAACAAACCGGTCATGGCTTTTGGGGAACTATCCCAGCATTTTTGAAGGCAAAGAGGAAAACCAGGATAAACGCCAACATCTATGCGACCCTGCCGAGATTCTAGGAGGGTACTTTCTGAGCACAAGTTGTGAACATCACCCCTTGACCGCAAAGCCTCTTCCACTCTGTGTTGGCAGAGTGGAAGAGGCTTTGATAACACCACTTTGTGGGTCTCGTTTTACTTTCAAACTTGACATGCGGGCGGTGATGCCGACAGCAGTTTGGCACACAACTGCAGATCGCACGGGACTGACATTGCGCAAACTGCAGACAGAAGGCGAGAAGAAGATGATAAAACGATAAAGAAGAAGAAGAGGTGTAATTAGAAGTGTTGCATTTATTATTACTGCAGGGAAGGGAAAATTTAATTCTGTCAGTGTTCCCAGGCAGTCCCTGCTTGTCTGTTCGGTAAAGAAAATCGGCGAAACAAGTGGGAGTGTTTTCTGTGTTAAATACTCGTACCTATAAACAATTAGTTGGTTATAAATTTGTTGCATGCACAACGTTAGCGAAGAACATGTCAGCACATGTACCTAAAAAAAAGCAAACCCGTTACAGGCCTGGAGAGGGTTCCAGGAAGATAAGGTTCCCAGATATCATAACAACGGCACAGGATGGTGGTAAGTTTGTCAGCCTTACGCACCGGCTGCCTTTACCCCCAGGGAATGCTCCTGGTACTCATTTCTGTTAGAGGCTGAGTCGACCCCAGGGCCATAGTGCAATCGGAGGTATTTTATGTCAATGAAAGATTCCAATAACACCAGCTGGAATCGAACCAGCGACCTTCCGATTTGTAGCACAGCACCTTAGCCACTCTGCCACCGCGGTCCCCCACATGCACCTACCAACAGACTTTAAGTGGTCAATAAACAACAGTGTGCAGGCAGCAGTCGCGTCTAATTTGATGTACTACATCAACAGTTGCGTAGCGGGACTGAGGTGAACCAAGGAAGACCTCTGTCGGAGTGTCCAGTCTCCTTCCCAGCCTATTACAGTCTTGTTCCACACAAACACTGTCATGAACCGCAAAACTGCACTAACGAAACTTCTACTTGTTCCGTTTAAGAAAATTTAAACCTTCGCGGTAAAAGTAAAACCAGTCGAATATTTTGATCCCTTATTCGATCAAAACTCTACAAAAACGATATCGTGATGCAGAATTTTCTAAATCTGCACTAGCGTGAATCTCCAGACATACATACATACATAAGTCGAACAAGATGTCTTCCAGGTAATACTCCATAACCTTGAAAATGTCACAGTTTTGCTGGCGCCACTTCTCTCGCGAAGGTACTGTATGTGCTTGTATGACTATCTGAATACAAAATCCGTTGACACTCACTCACCTATTTCAAATAGACTGCGCTCTCAAATTCTGTTATCTTGCACAAGGCGAGTAAGAAACCACAAATTGCTAAATCTTTATCGCTTAAATAGTCTGTCGTATTCTGAATTACTTGGCATTCTCTCGTGTTTGAAGTATTGGAGGTCAGAGGTTTATATCAGAAAGGATCTGACCTTGAACGCCCGCTTTTATTTTTCAAATGCTGAGATTTTAATACACATCAGCTGTTGTATAAAGACACATAAGTGGCTTTTTGTAATGTTCCGTTGTTTTACGACGCTGTTGATTGCTCAGAAAATACAGCGTCGAAAGAAGATTTCAGTAAATAATGAACTGGAGAGAAGATGGAAGGAAACGGTTGTATCTTTATTTGGGGTATTATAGCAGGTTCCGATTAGAGGTCCTGAGGAGAAAGACGGAAGTTCTCAATTAGGACAGCGTTCTCCAGGCCGAGATATGAACCCAGGGCCTGTGGGATATAAACCGAAATCGCAAATATTTGAGAACGGGTTCACCGTCCGGTAAGAAATACTGCAAAGTGACTACCAACAGAACATTAATTTGAAAACAAGCAATTTTATTAAATAATTAAAGAAGTGCTTGCCACACAATGGGCCGCTACAACATTCACGCGCAACTCCACAGTATTTATCACCGAACGATTATTTTCTTGCACCAACCCACGCGTTAATATCAGCTATCGGTGTACTGCCATCTTGTTATGCTGTGTGCTATTACATGTTCCACGCTCAACTGTTCCTTCAGCCTCAGTCCGTACCAAGCAGTGAACACATTCTGATACAAAACCCGCACAGCCAAACACTTGTGGCTCTTTCGCGTTAGTAACCAAAGAACTCACAAAGTCCTGAAATTCTTTGTCCGACCCTCACCAAACTTGAATTTTTCTCGACAGACTTCATTAAAAAAAAACTATTAATAAAAGAATCCATGAAAATCTGTCTCGCGGGAACTGAGGTGTTCCGTGCAGACGGATGTAGAGGCATGACAGGGGCAATAATCGCTTTTCGCAACTTCACGACAACGATTTGAAACTTCTTCGACACCGTCGCTTATCTCACAGAGGACATACAGCCCGGTAACAGTCACTGCCATGCCAAATAAGGTACAGGAATGCTTACCTCAAACAGAACATACATCTCGGCCGTAATGGTTTCCACGGCAACCAGTGAGTGAATCACTACTTCACACTCACCCTCACACTCAATCAATCAATCACTCACTCATTCACGTACAGGGTACTCTACAAGGCAGATTTCAGAAGCTAATCACTGTCACTTCCGTCCAACTTGTCCTTCTACAGACACAGATTGCTAACAGAGCACAAAGGTAGATCCATCACATAGCTTGACACGTTGGCGCAACGCTCTTTTTCGACTGTGTAAAGATCTAAAAAACAGTAATAATTCATGCACAAGAGGCCACAATAAGCACGCGCTTTGCACCTGTCTTTGAAATCCTCATTCCCAATACTCTGCTTAAAGAAATGCTCAAGATGCGCGCAAAAACGGCGCAGGCATTCATGTAATGGGTTTTTTGCTCTTGTTCTGTTCTAACCGAAATTGGAATATGTCAAATAATTGTAGCAAAAGCTGTTCACAATCACATATTTTATTAAACTCCTGTAAGTATTTTTCGAGATGCTAGAAAGCGGACAGAAATAGGATCGCCGTTACAATTTTCGTCATGAACCAGCCACAACAGTTTTCTAGGATACAGACTAGCCTTCCTGTTCAGAATAAAAATTGATATTTGCCACTGAAGCTCAGTAGAGTAAGCTGCACATCCTTTCGAGAAATAAGGTTTTGGTAGCGGCGATCTTAAAGATGGAGACCAAAGGATTCCTAGAAGTGTCGATGACTGTTTGCCAGTCAATACGGCATAACATCCCGCAGGCTTGAATCGTGTGTGCATTCTTGTTTCTCGGAACTTAGAACTCCCCCATAAATATTACACAGTACATAAAAGATGTGAAACTGCAACAACATCTCGAAGCCTGCAATCCGCCTGGACAGCGGACTGTACGATCAATTTCGGTTCGTTTCCCGATAAGGTCCCGGAGCCTCGTCTGCTTCACTAAATCCAAACACATTATGCGCCACTCAAACTTCTACCAAAATGCAATAGAGTCGTCAGTGACAAGTTAGCTGAATGTACCGCCAGGGTTTAGAATTCGCGGAGCTTTACTTCAACGTCCCAATTCTTCATGACGTGATGCTGAATTACACACAAAGTCAACATAATGAAACCCCACAAAAAAGAATATTTCTTTCATTATAAAGACAAATCTGCTAATGCTGTAATCTCCATACTCGTGAGGAACACAGAAATACACAGTGTGGACAAACAGAGAGACTGTGATGTAATGCAGGCGACTCAAACAGGAACTACAGAACCTGACCAGTGTCAGCCGTTCACCTTTGAGGGTGTCAGCCCCGCAGGGAGCAGCAACAGAGCTCAGTGGGGATCCTCAGTGAAGACAGAAGGTAATACTGCGCAATGACACAACGTGCTGCTGTCTGCAGGGTATCTCTTAGTTAGCTTTGTGATTTTCACAGACTTTTCAATACGAACTGGAATAATAAAACTGCATAAGTCCCACTTCTTAATAACCGATACAATAAATTATCCGTTATCACCAGACATAATAAGATAGAGGCTAGTGCTGCAGCTAAACACAAGCTCAGTTTCCTTATCATGCAGGCAGTGATATTAGTAATGTCAAGTGCATCCTCTTTGCCCCTTGACACGTGTCAAGAACACAGCTACATTGGGAAGTATCGTTAGCGCTACGAGTTTTAAGGCTCTCACCGCGATATTGCTGAGGGTTCAGGTTTCTTGGGTGTGACTCCGTGTTTTGCGGTAAGAGGTTCACGAAGTTTCAAACAAACGCAGTGTCACATCCCAGAAGAACTAACTTGTGATCCTTAACAGGTCCGGTCCAACTGGACAGCTGCCCGGATAGCCAAATTATCAGGACTGCAAAGACGTCACAGGAATAATTGGAAGTATGGTGCTGGTAAACTCAGATTTTCCACAAGAGAAATAATTACTCCGAAAAAAAAATCCTCTGTTTGGGCACGCGCCCTCAAAAATGGTTGCCAGGCCTGTTCTAGGCCGAAAAGTTTCAAGAATATCGGATTGAACGGGCACCAAACTATTAGCCTGTTCGGTGCGCCCAAATGTCTCGGCCGGCCCTCATCCTTAACATCACCCTGCAGCCTGTGCGAAATTTAAAACATAATATTTCAGTTCGTACCTCACAGTAAACGTACTGCGTCTACGTTACACAGTTGTGAATCATGACAGCGGGTAACCGGATACTTTGGTAGGATATTGCCAATCTTACGGAGTAATTTAAAGTTATGTTCTTGTTTGGTTTAAGTAACATGCTGTAAAAATCCATATCCATCGCCCTTCACCACCCTCCCCCGCTCATTTCCCCTTTACACTTGTCAACATTGCAGCCACAAACTAACTTCAGCACTTGTATTTTGGACTTCTGCGTCATGAGACCGTGCGTTTTGGCAGAGTATTATCGACTTTTCGCAGGGACATACTGTGTCCATCTTAAGAGAATAATCTGAAATTAAATCATATCCACTCTCAAATGTATTCCTTATAACACACACACACACACACACACTCGTGTATATACTGTGTATATATATATATATATATACCGCAATTTGTCGTAACCCACCGACACGAAGTTTTACGAGAGGCGGAAAAAATTTACAGGTCCTTATTAGACCAACACTTCAGCCTATTCGGTGTTTACGCAAATACGAGACGAAGCAATTTTTTTGTGAGCACAACATTTTGACAGAAGATGTGTTTGTAAACCGTCTGAATAGCAATACGGAATGTCAATCTTAAGAATTGTGTGGGCTGCAATAAATTGCTGTTGCATGAGCGACATGTCTATGTGTACGTGCATACATGTGGATATCGATATTACATACATGTGGACAGGTATACATACATATCGATATTATATACATGTGGACAGGTACACACACATACATATATCTATATGTATGTACAAGCCTACATCAATATAAACTACCTACACCGGAAATGCAAACGGCAGCCAAGTTTAAGTCATGCATCACCGAAATGTTCCGGTCTCACCAGGCCATCATCATGGTGTTTCGTAAACAAAGCAGCAGATATTTGGTACTGATGTGGACAAAGACGTAAAAAGAAATAGACTATATAAAATTTGCAAAATAATGAAACCAGTGAAATGCGGTGAAAATCGTCACGAAATTTCAGTACGGTGAAATGGGTGGGATTGTCTGCGGCGTGACTGCGCTGTGCAGGCTGTGTCATGAGAGACACAAGTGTCTCTCTAACGACATAAAAAGTACTTCATACATTAAAACTTTCGATTCTGCCATTATGCATGTGTATAGTCAACCAAAGAATAAAAAAGCAATAAATTGCTCACCGCATTATGTACAGTTACAATAACAAGTATGTACACCGCAGCATGATGCCCGGTACACTGATCGTGCAGCACGTAACTTTATGTCACGAATCACCAGTAACACGTCTGTTAGAGGTGGCGAGTTGCAGAAGAATTCACGATGTGCAAAAGTACGTACGCATTTCCAGAATGTTGTCTAGTCTAGTTCATGCGCAAGCGCAGTTCCTTTTGTTTATATAGACATGTGAACTTAGTATGTATGCCTCTTTTTGGCCTTTCCTTACGTATACAATAAATTTCATAGTGCGTTCCAGATTTCGCACGAGTCACGATATTCACTCTACGTAAGATTTTGCTAACCGACTAGTTTTGTACAGGTAGCCTTTTCAAAACTGCGTGTTCCACGCTCGACAGTTTATTCACCACATTTCCCACCGTCCTTAGCTCCAGACTGCAGGTTACTTCATAACAAAGTTCTTGTCGTACTGAAAACAGAAACTACAATTACACTGGACAACAAATTTCAAAACTTTTTGTATCTGTGATGATTATGTTATTAATTTATTTGTTTGCATCTATGAAGTTAGAAAAGGGACATAAAAAAGATTACTTGGCTCTAGTTTTAAAATTATGCCACACTGTCATATTTTATGAACTAGGTTGAAATATTATACGGAACGGTGGTTTAAATAAAAAACTAAATACAATTCATTGGAAAAGAATGTGTTTAGTAGACTTATTCTGTTTAGAGATAACATTTACAACGTAAATTGAACATCTTCACAGTCTTTTTTCATGTAAGTTCCTTACTTAACATTTTTCTTCCCCCCCCCGGCGGGGGACCCCCTTGCCAACCCCAAACACACACGGGGGAACAAACACAATTCCCATTCCCCCCCACCTCTCTTCCCCTTTAAACAAATTTTTTACCCAAAAAAATAACCTTT
>Ga0123352_10009214_pt1 | contig 15433 bp, 6 predicted proteins | sample TergutLab28metaG_FD_89700 | JGI IMG/M metagenome (GOLD analysis project Ga0123352, IMG submission 89700) | Labiotermes labralis P1 segment gut microbial communities from Petit-Saut dam, French Guiana - Lab288 P1 | ecosystem: Host-associated > Arthropoda: Insects > Digestive system > Gut ... | reverse complement strand
TGCGCTGACCACGTGACACCCCTCTATCCGCAAAAGTTGGCACTAACTTCGCCGACCGGCGGCGGCCGCTCTGTCGGTATAGTTCGCGTGCGGACTAAGGCCACGGAGTTTAGTTTAGTTAAAATGACTATATAATTTTATATTTTTATACAACCTCGTATAGTGATCATATAAAACCCAACACCCAACGGGGATGCCATACTTGAAAAAAGAAAAATACTTCCTTTGTTCAATTACGCACCAGGCCATGAAATCGGATGGGGAGGACATAAGCTCGGCGCGTTGTTAATTTGTGTTCTGGTAGGCAACGGCAGCAGCAGTACCGCGCTGTGCAGAGAAGAAAGAATTGCTTGCCTCTGCCGAGAACAGCTCCGCGTGCTTTTACACTCGACACCAGATAAAGTGGAACACAAGTTTCACGCCCCTTCTGCTTTATTCCCCTTCGAAAGATCTTACGGTACCCAACGAGCAGAAGGCTGGGTGGTCCCAGAGCAGGTCCGAACGCAGCGACGAGAAAAATCGCTTTCTTCATCCGGGAATTTAATTCCGATTTCCCGATCGTTCGAGCCACAGCTTAGTCCTGAGGGTGCTCGCCTTCCTGGAATAAAACTAGGACAAAATGACAAGCAGGAGCCAGCTGCTCTTGCATACGGATCGGAAGAGTAACAACTAGTTGGTGAAATGTATTTTCAGGGATCAGTTAGCAGAAGTTACAAACCGAGATCAAAGATGGAACGAAGACATACAAAGGAATACCAGCATGCTGAGACAGAACCTGGACTAAGGACATTGAAAATAAATCGTATCCTACACATTCTGAAGCACAGACAACGAAGAATAAAGGATGTTGTAAGAGACAAAAGACTGGATACAAGGTTCAATGGGGACGGAACTGACCAACGGGTTTAATTCGCGCATATGATGGATTATACATTTTCAACTTCTAGTTATTGTTGCAGCTGCATGAATGGTACATATTAAAGCAACTCTTCGCCGAGAGTCAATACCCGTTCGATAATCAGAGCTGCGTTTATGCAGCACAACATTTTAATTATCGGGGTGGGAAAGAGACGGCGCTTCAAATTATGCCTACCCCTAGGATCAATGAGGGAGACCGTGGGGGAAGGGGGAGAAAAGATAGGGAGTGGTTAACGCATTCGTGAAAAACGATTCGAACAAAATAGCACAGGACTAGTACTACAGCCCTGGTGTCCTTATTAAGGTACACCTCCTGCCTTTAATTTCTGGCACTAGATGAAGCTGATTAATTAGGCTAGTGTTTCCCAACTAGGTCCGGGCGGAAACATGCAATACACGAAAAAATTTTTAAACGTCGCGAAAAATTCCGAACATTCCTCGAAATATCGAGGGGAATTTTTGACCCGAAACTGGCGATACTGTAGCAATCTCCGTACTCTATCGACTGCCTGTTTTGATTTCTGGCCCCCAAACTTTTTTGTAGGATGGGGCTCGGTTCCTCGGAAAAGGAAAATTATTTTAGTGGTTCCTACATATAAAAAAAAAAAGCTGGGGAATATCGAGTTAGGGTCACGCCTCGGTCGTTTTGATCCGAGGAAATAGCCCCAGGAGGCACGGTGGGGAAGTGAGAAAAAGGTCATCGCCTCCTCCCCCCCTCACACACGGGTAATTGAACCATGATTTTCAGGTCGTCCGGCCCGCAGTCTGGTCAATACAGTGACTGTCCTACCAGAAACATGAACACGACAGTCAGAAAGCGTCACCACAAACCTAAGCCCACTGCAGCCAAACTAATCACACCACTGCGTGATATTACAGCTAAAAGCACAGAAATGACAGACGGCGGCATAGTGCAGGCGTAACAGATATTACAAAAGGGTAGCACACTTCAGCACGAAGTGCTGGATGCAAGAGACCACGTGGAATACCTACGTGTACAGATACATAATATTAAAATGGATATTGCTGTATGCGGGTTGAGGGTTATTCGCTTTTAAACGTTCTAGAAAACTGAGCCGGATCCCTCTCCCGTCTGACCTACAAAAAATATTTATTACTAAACTGTAACACCTGTAAGAAACATTACGTGTGACAGACAGGTAAAGGGCTCCAGCTCCTTTATCGAGAACATTTAAGATGTATTAAAACAAATGACACTAAATCTGTATACGCCCCCCATATGTGGAATCAGCTACACGAATAGCAATATTGCAATGTTGCATACTCTGTGTGTTCATGTTGAAAACGTTTCTAATCAACCATCACAATTCACCACATCAGGTACAGTACAACGTACCTACACATACTCGACCATGTTTCAGTTTTTAAAGAACAATCTTCAAGAAGTTTACAATTCATAAGAGGCGACGTACGTAGGATATACACTTACATACATCTAACATTGGATACGCTACACAACTTACCATTAAGTGCATAATGCAGACTAATATGTATATTCTACATGATATGGTGTATTGTTTGGTGATTTACATGCATTAAAATGGATTCAAACACTTTATTATCCAACTGATGCACACCAATATATAATTCGCAGATACAATTAAAATTATAAAAATATTTTAAAAGTGCTCCGACATGTTTCGGATCACAAAGGATCCATCATCAGTGAACTTTGTATAGTGCTTGGTGTTATGCTGCCATAACACCGACCTTGTCCATGTCAACGGACACGATTGAGCCATTTTTTGTAATTTTAGCCAAGCACTGTACAAAGCTCCCTGATGATGGATCCTTTGTGATCCGAAACATGTCGCAACACTTTTAAAATATTTTTATAATTCTAATTGTATCTACGAATTATATATTGGTGCATCAGTTGGATAATAAAGTGTTTAAATGTCATTGATGCACGGTGCAAACATGAAGATTAAAATGGATGTTAAAGAAACCGGGCTTCAGGTCATTTAATGATTACTTAATCTGTCTCAAGATAAACGTCCAGTGCCGGGCTACCTGCACTTGGTGATAAACGAGTCCTGTAGTTTTCCCAACGGCGTGGCTGAGGATTCCGTTCTTCGGGGATATGACGCTGCGTCTTCAAGGTTCTAGAGGTCCGAGAACTCTAATCTAGATCGCTTGAAGATAAAAAAAAACCCCCCGTTCTTTCGAAAAGTCTGAAACCCACTGAACAGCAAGGCAGCACCATATCCCAGTCCTCACATTACGGAAGCTTCGTGTTTGTTACACACAGACATGAAACGGCTTTTAATATTAGATGTCCTCATTGTCTTGGTGACGCAGTGAGTCTGGTACAAATACACCGACATTTCTTCATCAAAGCTGGTACATTTCTTACAGACTGAACGGCGTCAAATCTACGACAATATTAGCCTATTCGGAGAATATCTCGCCTATCTCAGCAACGTGGCCACCTTCTCAAAAAGCCCGTCCTGGTTCGTGCCTCTGTTATGCACTGTCACATGACATGGTAGCCCAATTCTGAATTATGCAGCTGTGGGATGCAAAGCGGCTGTGATCAATTTTACGATACATCCTACGCCCAGAACAGACCCTTGAAGCAAAACGTCTTTGATATACATTCTTATATCATTAACTTCTTTATGCTTACGGTATCCAAACACAACATCTTTGTAAATTCTACACAGGCCAGGGCTGTCAGACACAAGACAGATTGCGTGTCAAATCCCCAAAACAACTCTACATCTCGGGCTGCAAAGCACTAAGTCACGTTTCGCCGTCCTTCTTAATCTGAAAAATTTTCAACGCAGAAAAACGCAGCAGATACACAACACTCGTCGTATTCAATTCTGAAGGATTCCTTCGGTACATTACACACTAATAACGTGAGAAATACAGTTAAACGTCAGGAACAATATAACGTGCGAGGGCCGCATCATGAAGCTCTGCTTGCCGCGTGTAGGACAGGCCTGGTACGGGGAATCGGTAATTGTGTGCACCACATGTTTCGACGTTACACAACACGACCCTTCGACCGCAGTTTATGTACAGAGTTCGTCTGGTTCAGAACAGACAGGGACCGTCTTCCGCAACATGACTAACCGACTGCTATTTCCTTCCTCGTTTCGACACGAAATACACTAGCGGCGTTTCAAACCCTCCACCGAAACACGTCTGCAAATCCATGAGGGAATTATATATTATTTCCAGTTACACGTTTCCCCGTAGCAAAGTTAATTTCTTAGAAGAAGATACAATGATTTAAGGTATTCAAACCGGTTCATTTAAAGGCAACTCTCTCAGCACTAAATCTGAGATGTACATATTTCAACATGAAATAGCCCATAAAACGGTCATGCAGATACAGTCTCCTCGGATCATCATCGCAGGGTACAGGTTTGGTTCCCAGGAAGACGTTACGCCGACGAAGTAAGCGGCACAGATAAGGTGTTTCGCCTTACGATCAAATGCGTTCTGGGCTGCCTATTATCTCCATGGGAACAAAGATAAGCAGTCTGCGTAACACAGTAACATGCTTAGCTCGTTAGTTCACGAGGATGCTTTAGCAACTTACGATATTAAACTGTAAGACAAGTGATATACCGAGCTCGTCCATAATAAAGGTACACCCAACGCCTGACTCAAACAAACCGCAACGCGACTTCATTGGGCGTACAGGTATTCGCCACATAACGACATTTCGGTAAACGACGGACCGTATTTATGACGGTGGTCCCATAAGATTACAATATTATATTAACCAATGTGTTAAAATTGCCTACAGTATTCAGTACAGTAACGTGCTGTACAGGCTTGTAGCCTAGGAGCAATAGGCTATACCATATAGCCCAGATGTGTAGTAGGCTATACTGTACTTGCTAAGTTTGTGTAAGTACACGTTCGCACAACGACGAAATCGCATAACGACGTATTTCTCAGAACGTATCCCCGTCGTTAAGTGACGTATACCTATATTTGTATCGGACTAAAATTAATAACAACCACTCCTAAATGTGTAAATGGATAGTATTAAAACTATTACGCACATTTCAACAAACGTTAATGGTAATAAAAACAAAAAATCAATATAAAAGATTTAGAAAAATTCCGGGTTAAGCAGGTTCTTTTGAAACGTAACCATCTCATTGGTCAGGGCAATACGATGTGTGTGTTCACCATTTAAAAGTTACAAACGACACACACCGATTTAAAACGGAACTTATGTCCTTAAGATTTCGATGCATGGCACTAGAAAAATAATGGCTCACGGACACAGCGAATCCATTGAGCGTATCTTCAGAATGCTACCAAATTATTACAGAAACCAGACGCCTTCGCTGCAACAGTCTCTCTCTCTCTCTTTACAACATCACACTACTTCTTTATACCATTTGATTTTAACTCAGCTTTAAAGAATTCCGATATGGCGTGTGGTCATAGTCATAAGTAATATCCGAACATTGGCCATCTTCACAGATTACAAGCTCACGGCGTTTAGAAGGCAGGATTTCATTGTCTTCTGGTGAAACGGGGGAATGGAGAGAACAGAACCTGCTCGGATAAGCCCGTTAGAGGCCGCTAGCTTCCATCCCTGGACACAGAACAAAATCAACACTGAGAATGTACAGACACTCTCCGACTTAAGAAATTCAGTCACGCAAAAGAAGAAGAAGAAAAAAAGTAAAGATGGTAAAAAAGTGAAATAACATTTTTGAAGAGCGCGCCGCATTTTTCCTTGCGGCAATCAAAGCGTGATAAGATTAGGGTGATGGAAGAATACTGCTGGGCGATAACACACGGCGGGGCGTTCGTACTGCGGCCGATTAGGTTCCCGTGTGTTAGAGTCTGAATTTCAACTGGACTCCCTTGTACTGTACGTACATACAAATGCAGTTAACCACGTGCATAGTCAATTCTACCAGCGCGTAACTCGGCTTGGCACCCGACCGACCTTCCGTAACGTGACTACAGCGTCGGAAAGTGTTTATACACTCGTCACGCCGTAAGTTACTTGCGAGAAACAACTGAGTTCTGGAACCGCAACTGATGCTTACAATTAAAACAAGACTCAGCAACCACCAAACATGGGCTGCCTGCAACACATCAACAAAATCATCAAATTAAGACGATACAATGAAAAGAACCACTCAAGAAAAGAGACAATGTAGCTGGAGATTTAAAGGGCGTTATAATCACCACCGACGGAACGCTATCGAACATTTTACAAAAAAAATACGCTCAATAAAACCTACAGCATTTGAAGTAAAATAAAACTTAGGTTTAAAAAAACACCCACCCTCAACCAACGTCCCTTGAATTACAACCACAACGCTAATCAGAAACCAGAGAATCGGCAATGTGTTGTCACCAGAGACGGGAGAAAAATCTCTAAACTAGATAAACAGTGATATATATATATATATATATATATATATGTGTGTGTGTGTGTGTGTATACACACACACACACACACACATACGAATACAGAAAAATTATTACAATTTCCAGCCTCCGAAAAGTTGTTGGTTTTTTATCTCGGACCATGGCCACTGTCCAAAATTTCAGTCACGAATATCACTGCATGTGACTATGCTACAGTCTAGAAGACCGGAGAATCGAGACTTGGTTCCCAGTCGGACCAGAGACTAGTCTCGTCGCCACAGCATTCTGACTGCATTTGAGGCAAGCAAACCAGTTTCCTCCGAATGGAGACCGGGGACACGTCCTCATAGGGTAATGGGCCGAGATGCTCCGCTGCCCACTCACCTTCATACAGTCCCTAGTTTACGAATGCGTGCAGTATACCTCCATTCCTCAAAACACCTTCACGGCGTTGCGCTTAATTAAGCAAAGAAATATCTTTAACTTTTTTACATACAGACGTAACGTCATTTGTGCCCGTAACCACAAACCACAGTCCCAACTCGCATTCACGCATGCTGTATGCTGTTTGTATTGTGCGGCTCAACGCTGCCTCTCACTAAGTCGTGTTGCCAGTAGCCGGTTCTCTGCATATGAATGCCAAGTGAGGGGGCGGCCACTTGTTAAAAGTTGAAAGGAGACAGAAGAAACGCGCAGGACCTAAGTCTGTGTACAGCCACGGTTACAGCTGCTCTGTCACTTGGTAAGAAGAAAAATGCATGCTGAGTTTCGACGGGGAAACCCGAAGGAAAGGGACCACTTGGAAAATCGGTAATGACAATACAATATTAAAACGAATCCTAAAGTAGGATGGGAAGGCCAGCACCAGATTCAGCTAACTCACGAGAGGGACAGGGGGCCGGCTCTTGTGAATACGAAGTTTCGGGTTCAATACCATGAAGGGAACATGGTTTGCTGAGGAACTGTCAGCTTCTGAAGAAGAATTCCGCTCCATGGGGTTGGTTCGTCATTTCAGGGTTACTTACCGACTCTAATGGTCAGTACAATTAAATGGTGCAGTAACAGTGATTGATGAACTGAACAGGGTCACAAAGAAAGTGGCAATGGACCGCTAGAAGTGATCCTAGAATTTTTCTGGACAACGTAAAAAAAACCACACCCCAATACGCTGTCGTGACGTCACGATTAACAACGATAATGCACGAACAATACAGTGTCAACAACGGTACGTAAACTATTTTGATGTATGTACCGTGCATCTTGTACAGTTTGTTATCCAGACCAACAAATGCACTATGTATGTATATATAAATTCGCAGAGTACAACCAATTAGATGCAAAGTTTCACAATTTATTTATTTCTGTAAGACGCTGTACATGTTTCAGACGGGTTTTCCGTCCATCATCAGGAGCTCAAAACTGCACATACAGCGTCAGGTATTTGTCAGACCAATGCTATTACCTGCTGCTAGCCTGGACGGCTAGCAGAAGGTAGCAGTAACGGTCTGACAAATACCTGACGCTGTATGTGCAGTTTTGAGCTCCTGATGATGGACGGAAAAACCGTCTGAAACATGTAGAGCGACTCTGAGAAATAAATAAATTGTAAAACGTTGCATCTTGTTGGTTGTACTCTATGAATATATTCGCGATGCACGGACCTATAAATGTTAAATAAATATAAATATATATAAATAAATAAATAAATATATATAAACAATATTTTACATATCGTAAGTACTCCTACATGTTTCAATAGATCTGCATCATCTTCAGGGAGTCTAATCCTTCTACTTTGCCAAAATGATTTTATTTAGTTCGTAATTCTAATGATTTTGTAACTTTAGCAAAGTAGAAAGATAAGACTCCCTGAAGATGATGCAGATGTACTGAAACATGTAGGAGCGCTTACGATATACAAATACTGTTTATATATATGTTGTGCATTTGTTGGTCTGGATATGAGAGTGGTAGTTAAAATTACAATTCCCGCCTAAGGACTGTAATCATCGACGTATGGTTGGCTGCGTTTGAAATGTGATTACACACGCGCAGAAATCAGATTTTGTCTTTCGGCGAAACGGACTAGTCCATTTAAATTGGCGGGGGCGTCAGTTCAGTCTACCACTGGCAACCGATGTGTGCGCATCAGCGGTAGTAATGCTGGATACACCATGTTCCGAGGTAGTGTGAAGAGTACTGGCTACCCACTCCCTTCCCCTCCCGTGTGTCAACGTGTGCCATCACATTTCAACTGGACTCTACTGTCCTGTAATCCCAACCTTCACTAAACACGTGTCCTGGACATCGTTCTAACTAATGGTGCTACGTAATGTGTAAATAATTTCGCCAATGGCCACTACGCACATTTTGTAAATAACGCCAAAAATGGAGCGGAAGTTAAAAGCTTCTCAGCAAGCACTCTGTTCAATGGTGTTGGACGGTTATGAAGTAAAAAAAAAAAATGACAGCCTCTTTATATTCTGGAGCCTCAAGTTCCGCAAGATAATGTTTAAAAATTATCATTACGTCACACAAAATACTGCAGTACAAAGACCAGTCGGGTAATGCTGTGCGCTTTATAGGACAATACTTGCTGTTTATTGCAAGAATCTTACGGAACGCAAATACATTGTGCGTATGAAATGGGGTGGGGGGGGGGGGGTTTCCATAACTTAATGTGAACAAATGTGATTACAGCGTCACATAATGAATGAAAACTATCTACGCATTGCGGCTCTCGTTTTTGTCCACGCTCAAGTTCCATCTCCATTTTATTCATCCGGTTTCCTGCGAACACTCGAAGGCTCTGATGGCGTGTGGATAAATTTAAGGACAGTCTTCAAGGAAGAGTAACACGCACTTCCTAAAACTGTACATTCTTATACGAAACAAGCCTAAAGTGCAAACAGTGTAAATTTTTTAAAATGATTCCTTGAAATGTGATATTCAAAAACATTAGCAACTTTGGCTGTTTCGGCTATGAAATTTTTTTCTTGTTTTCTACAGCTACAAGGCGGGGTGGCGTAGATGGTTGAGGCACTGAGCTACAAGCCGGAAGGTTGCGGGTTCTATTCCCGATGGTGTCATAATCCTTCCGGCCGCACTAAGGCCCTGGAGTCGACTCAGCCTCCAAAAGAATGAGTAGCAGGGGTAAAGACGGCCGGTAAGTAGGGCTGACCTTACCATCTTTATGTGCCGATTGTCTTGAAATATGGGAGTCGGAACCTCCTGGAACCCTCAGGGCCTGTACAGGCTTGTAATGGGATTGCTTTACAGTTACAATGATAAGCCATAAGCCTGTCGTAAGTCCTAAGGTTTATGAGGTCTATCTCTTTTTTTTTTGTCGCAAACAATAACTGAAAATCTATTTCAGCAGTTTTTCTTCAGGCATTAAGTTTCAGGATATCACGAACATTTCATTCATTTACAGCAAAATTCTACTTTGTATATTATAGAAACATGTAGATTATCACGTTGGGGCATAAAGTTAACGTTTCTAAAACAAATGCATCTAGATCTGAAACACACACACACACACACACAAAGACTAATAAACAGTTTACCGTCGACCATGCGGTATCCATTTTTTATTAACCACTTCCACTAAACAAAGTGTCAATACAAGCCTAAAGGTACGATAAACAGTTACATAAAGATATAAAAGGTGCATCTAAACAATGCTGTGTGCAGGTCAGTTCGTAAGTTCAACGCAGAATTAGTCGGCTAATTTTGAAACTATTCGTCCAGACTAAAGAACAACTCGGTGACCTTCTTCAGTGTAATTGGATGAACGTCACGAATTACAAGCTGCCCAAATGATCATCTACACGTTGCCAGACCACTTCAATGCTGCAAGCAGGTACATTCCCCATCATATTAATACACACGCCCTACTAGTCAAGCCGCCCGTTCTTACCGCGATAAATAATATGCCTACGTACAAGAAAGAAATTACATGAAGTGCGAAAGGCATATGTAATCTTTTATATTATTTACTAAGGTGAAAACGCTCAACGATCGTTACATATAAAGAAAGGCTGCCAAACGTAACACCGATGGACATAATCGTCCTATGTAATATGAAAACTGTTTAAGCTCGCCTGGCAACCAAAACAGCACATGAGGAACTGAGGAGACGAAGAGTTTTGATACAGGGACAGGCGTACAAGCTACCCACATGCTACAAGTAATTGGCAGTAGGCGGATGTCATCTTGCGCTTACCTTTATGTGGTAGGAGTTGAGCTTGTGGCGAGGGAGGGAGTTGAAAGAGCTGAAATCCTGGCGTCTTGAGAAGATGCCGTTACCTCCACTGCTTCCGTGGCTGCAAAAAAGACCACAAGAATGGGATTACAATCTTAAACCTAAGACACAAACTGTCTACTTGTGGCTGCAGACCAATCCCAACATGAATAGCCCATGTTTGATCTTAAGAAAATTTGATGTTTGTGTGACCGTGCATCACTGATACAATAATACAAGCAGCCAACTAGATGCAACAATAATAATTTTATTATTAATAATTTCAATCAGCTCAACACGTTTCGGGAGATAATTTCGCCCATCCTCAGGAGCACTAGACTGTGTTTACAGCTTGTGGTATAGACAGCGACGATGCCGCCTGCTGGTGACCAGGACGAGGTGTTCCACAGTTCCACCTCGTCCTGGTCACCAGCAGGTAGCATAGTCGGTGCTTTATACCACAAGATGTAAACACACTGAGGATGGGCGAAATTATCGCCCGAAACATGTTGAGCTGATTGAAATTATTAATAATAAAATTATAGTTGTTGCATCCAGTTGGTTGTTTATATTACTTAAGAAAATTATATGCTTATATCGAATATGAGAAAGTGCGGTCTTGCATATTCCTATACAGTATACAGCAATACGGTGTACAGCGCAAAACTCAAGCTTTCAGGGTTCTGACAAGAGTTCGTGCATTTATTACGCACACTTCCGGTGTAACTGTAATGAGGACTCTTACACGCACAGGTAATTTAAACCAAACAAGAATACCGCCGTCTGGAAAAATTATTCTATAGGCTTGCTGGAACATAACCACCGAGCAGGTCCGTGCAGTGTAGCAGGAACGTTCTATTCTTGAGATCTTCGCTCTTCTGGGATGTTACGTAACGTAGATGGGTAGTTAATTAACGACGTTTCCGGACAACCTCTCGGTCTCATCTTCCTGGGTCAAACAGTCCAAGTGACTGCTTGACCCTGAATTTGACTGCTTGGCCCTAGAATATTAGACAGAAAAGTTGTCCCGAAACGTCGGTGGGTAACTATCAATCTGCGTTACGTAACATCCCGGAAGAGCGAAGATTCCACAACGCAGTTGAAGCCTGAAATCACGCATGCTCTATACTTATTCGACAGGTGGCCGGTTTGGCCCCCGGGCAGGACATAGCTATCCTGAGGTTCTTCGATGATTTCCTCAGTCACTCCAAGGAAATTCCGGGACAGCACCTCAAATACTCCACGATCACTTTCTTCCATAATCTGTCATATTCATCATACACGATCTTGCCATCTGCTATACTGATAGCATCCTATTATAAATCACAAAAGTAACCAAAGCTGAAAAGGGAAAACACCTAGAGGAAACAGAGTCAACACTGTCCTCTCCTCCCCCAGTCATCACTCAGGACTGTGCTCCCCCCCCCCCTTCTACAAAGATAATCTGCTTAAAACTAAGGAAAGAATAAAGCTCTCCCCATATTGCAACAAGCGCAGTGACATTACAACCTAGGGGGCGACGACGTATAGGGACATCCACGCACCCTTAATCTGGGAACCTGGCAGAGGTGAATGGTCAGCTTCACGCCCGGGCCGCTTTACCCAGGTACCCGCTGTATAGGGGGCTGTATTGGCCTCAGCACTGGTACTATGCGGAGGTGAAGAGAAAGGATTGTTATTGTGCCAGGCATCGAGTCCTGGTATACCAGGCCGTAGCTTGCCACTACAATGGCTGAACTCTTCCGGTATGTATTGGGACCAAAGCAATCATAAATTAACTTGCGTCAACTATTCGTCCAAATAACCACTGCAAATCATATGAGGTGCACATATGACACATGCGAGTACAGGAGTCCTCAGTTACTGGCGCTAGCGATAAGATAAGGCTAAAATCAAAATATAACTCCACACCCCATTCGATTATCTCGTTAACCCTATAGCCACCCCAAACGGAACGTGCGAAGAGACAGACACGTTCCCCGGAAAATATGAGGTGCTAGGGACGTTCAGTACTCCGCAAGAGGAGATCAACATGGTGTCTATTAATTAACTTATTTTTTATTCATTCGTTATTTCACACACTAATTCATTTAGTATTATCATTATCATCATCATCTCCTTTATGCAGGGTATTTATACTTATTTTCCTGAGACAAACTATGTCCCTAGGGAATACGGTGTTGCAGCTATTCTGCTGTTACTATTCATGGTGCTTATATCGTTAGTTTCAGTGTTGAATCTATTGTATTTTTACATTAGTGCCCAATATGACTGTTTTCTGTAGTTCTTTGACTTCATGTTTTCCTGGTATGCTGCTCACGTATTTTCTAATGACTTTGAAATAGTCCCAGTTATATTATTATTATTATTATTAATGTAGTGAGCTGTCAGTGGATCAGACTGTACGTGTACAGTGTCGAACATTCATCACGGTCCAATTTTAGCTACTCTTCTGGTAACAGCCAGGAAAGACCGCGCAAAAACCACGAAAAGCTTCAGTCTGCATAGTCCTTCCCAAGTACGAAGCAGTGCTGGCCACTCGCTCGCCAAAGTTCGGGACGAAAAGTTAGTGTCTATAGAACGAAGCTGTCGTCGCAACGTTTCATGGTTTCTGCCCCTGTAGCCATGCAGTTGTGCTCTACACATCCACCAGACACATTTACATATGGACATTACATTATGTAACAACTAGCCAGTCGGCTGGCGATGAAATACGGTCTGCTAGATATGTCACACGTGTCTGCGAGTCGAAGGAAACCATTTCCAGAGCCTTTTGAACAATTCAACAATAACAGATAGACTTACCACACCATGAAGAGAGTGCACGTACGCCCTGCTAACCTCAGTACTTGATGGTGGTGAGTGCACGACCCGGCAGTTTCAACACCAGGCAAAAAACTCTCGAACAGCTAGACAGGAGTCTGGCTGGGCCACAAAGCTGCCCAGTACACGGCAAGGAGAAAAATTCTGCTTCTAATAGGAAAGGAAATTAGGTAGTCCAGCCCGCAGCCACTTATTCGGGATGAAAATGGTACAGGGTTAATCTATTAAGGTAAAGGTAAGGTAAGGTAAAGTTCACCCTAGAACAGGCCACGAAGGCCCAGAGGGGGAGTAGAGATATAGCTCTACTCTTTCTTTAACTTGGGCACTAAATGGGGGGGTGGTCAATGGCATGCCCCGACCGCCTTACCCCCGGGAGAGACCAGGTACTCATTGTACAGGAGGCTGGGTGGGCCCCGGGGCCGGTCTGGACGGGTGCGGAAAATCTTGCCCCCACCGGGATTCGATTCCCGGACCGTCCAGCCCGTAGCGAGTCACTATACCGACTGCGCTATACCGACCCACGGTTAGTGGGTTAGTTAAACAAATAAATAAATCGGTTGACAGCCTTTACATGCACAGTATGTACAGTGTTTAACGCACCCTGAGCGCGTTCAGGAAAAGGGTGCTGAAGAAAACATCTAAGCCTTAGACGGAGAACAGAATCGGAGGATGGAGAAAACTGCGTAACACGAAGCGAATATTATTAAAGTGAAAAAAAAGAGTATAAGAAAGACGGGGCATGTTGTATGTCGAGGGAACAGAAATGCATATATATGAAGGGACTTTGTTAGAAACCCTGAACGAAAGAGACTATGCAGAACCGAGGAAGTATATGGAAGGATAACAGCATAATTGACCTCAACGAAACAGGCGCGGGAGTATGGACTGGATTCATCTGGCCCAGGAGAGGAACCACTGTCGAGCTCTTGTGAATGAGGTTATGAATTTCCCGGTTCCATAAAACGCCGGGATTTTTTTTTTTTAACTAGCTGCAAATATATTGGCTTCAGACGAAGCACTCCGCTCCGTGAAGAGACTTAGTTAATGTGGCGTCCAAAGTAGCTACTTCCATCTAAATGCGGATGGAAGGGTAATGCAGGTATATGCAGTGCAGATGCAGACCTTTCTGCAGGTCATGTGTACGTACAGACGAAAGTGACTCTCGCGTATCGTGCGTAATCCATTAACTTATTCCCGCGCTGGATTCGTGTGTTTATTCTTTCGTTTGCCGCCACCTCTCTGTTTGACTTTGTACCAGAGGCCACACAGCGAAGGCCTGCCATGTTCGCTTCAGTTCACACAGCTCTAGGGATTTTGTAAATACAGGTATCTAAAGGGCACGTGTATATAAATACGCGTTCGATATGCATGAACTTCCATTGAATTCCGTCACCTGCAAATAAAAAAAAAAAAGGTTCCTGAACGCTGAGTGATTAGCTTTCCCCTTCGGGAGGATTTCCGGAATCGAATCTGAGCTTGTATTCCAATTACCTCGGCGCCCATTTTCGTTGACTCTCCAGTACCTTCAGCCCAACGCGAAAATATTTTAAAAATCGGAAATATGACGTTTATCTAGTGTATAAATATTCCGTTCCTATTTGCAGAAGTCGCACTACGGTTGAATTACAAATATAACCCGGTTAATGAAGGTTAGGTAAACACCATGCTGTTGATTACAAAAATTAGACTAGAAATTTATCATGACTGTTAACTGCATTAAACATTACAGCCCATTGGTTAGTTTATGTACACTTTTTAACAATGCAAGTTATGCCTTCTGACCACGCAGTGTATTTATATGTTTCGTATGGATCTCAGAGCAAACAGTGGTTACTTGCCTAGTCAGCATTAACTTCTTGACTTTTACAACAAAGCGTGTTTACTGCGCGGTACGAGCTTAATATGAATTTCTTTTTTCGTCTTACATGGTTTAAGTGTGCGCCGGGTAGCTCAGTCGGTATAGCGACTGAGCTACGGACTGGACGGTCCGGGATCGAATCCCGGTGGGGACGAGATTTTCCGCCCGTCCAGACCGGCCCTGGGGCCCACCCAGCCTCCTGTAAAATG
>Ga0123352_10009212_pt1 | contig 15435 bp, 9 predicted proteins | sample TergutLab28metaG_FD_89700 | JGI IMG/M metagenome (GOLD analysis project Ga0123352, IMG submission 89700) | Labiotermes labralis P1 segment gut microbial communities from Petit-Saut dam, French Guiana - Lab288 P1 | ecosystem: Host-associated > Arthropoda: Insects > Digestive system > Gut ... | reverse complement strand
TCCCTGATGATGGATCCCTTGTGATCCGAAACATGTTGGAGCAATTTTAAATATTTTATAATAATTCTAATTGTATCTACGAATTATATATTTGTGCATCTGTTGGATAATAAAGTGTTTTAAACTGTATTACATTAGCTTTCTTTTGTAGAATGTTTATTGTTTAATATGTTATTAGACGTCAAACACAAAGTTTGGGCAAGTGCATCACCTTGCTCCTCGCTGCCGGCGCCTCTGCATCTGGTGGGCGAAGAAGTTAAAAACATCACCGCATAGCACAACAAGGTAAAGTCGTGCCTGTCCGCACCGTAAAGAATTACCGTCGCGGGGGGTGGGACTGGGGGGGGCGGCATCGAACGGCCCCCCTTCCATCTTAAACCTCGGCACTATACAGAGGTCGGAAGGTCAACTTCACGCCCCCAAGCCCCCGTAAAATAACCCCCAGTACACAATGAATAGGAGGTTCCCCCTGCAGATAGACTTGAAATTTGTAGATTCATCCAAGGGGTTACACCGTGTATGTTCCAGTCAAGCTTGGCTGCTCCCTGCATAAAAGCGACTCCCTCTTGAGGAGCTGGGAACAATGATAATAACTAGTCCTGTCAAGTGAGCGTCCGTTTGGCTACGTAGGCCATTTCCTACGGCCGAGTAACCCGTACAGGTGCACGTGTCGCTACATTCTCTTTAGATCCTTTTTTTTTAATCCTACTTAGAAACAAAACATAACCAAGAACAGTAGCAAGACTCCGAGAAACTTGTAAGTCGGTGACTAACCCCATTATGGCTGATTATACTTGTTGGAACCTTGCTTCTTGGCTTTCAGCTACGTTCTGTATTTATATCCATTGCCACAATGTAATTTGAGAGTTGTTTTTTGCAGGCAACTTATATATAAGTGTGACTTAAAAACCACAAAGCCCGTCCGCGCTGTAGAACAAATGATAACGACAGTACACATATTTTGTGGAATAATTACCTATCACAGTGTTATGTTTCCAGAACAAAGAACTGTATCATTAGTACGAATAAATGGACAATAAATAATATAACGCTTAGTCACTGGGTTTAAGATTTTAAATTTCTGGTTATAATAGCCTCCAAACCTTTTTTAAACAAACAATTAACCAGTTCAATTATTAACCAACAATTGCACTTATATATATATATATATTCCATATAAAAACACTTAAAATCACTCCGACATATTTCTATCTTTTTTAGATCATCATCCTTGCTAAAGTTATATTATAACATTAACAATTACACTATGTAGCATAACGACGCACACCCAGCCAGCTGCACCTTCAACAGCGTATTCCCACACAATATGACATGCTGCCACAACACCATGTTTACAGAAACGAATTAAATTGTGAATGTTATAATGTAACTTTAGCAAGGAGAAACATAGCTAGCTCCCTGATGATGATCTAAAAAAAGATCGAAACATGTCGGAGTGATTTTAAGTGTTTTTATGTGGAATATATATAAGTGCAATTGTTGGTTAATAACTGAAGTGATTCTATGAAATGCACGGTGCAACAATAAGGTTTATAAACAATTAACCATTTAAGGTCCAGTGGTTACCCTGTAATTACCAATTGAAATACTGAAAAATTCCACACACTTCCCTAAGCGTGTATTTTTATGTGTCTCAGAACAAACAGCGATAATTTCCTTACACAACTTTAACTGATTGGTTTTATAACCCAGAAAAAACGTGTTTACTGCGCGGTACGGACTTTAATATTTATAAACAGAATCCCAGTTAACTTTGGACTTCAAGAGTTATATTGACAGTTTTTTTCTATGTTTATCATTCAACCAATCGAACTGACATCGCTGCCTCAGACTTAAAAGATCATTTCCACGTAACACACCAATGCCGAACACTTCCACAGGGTAAAAGGCCAGATACTACACAGACGGTAGGTCCCCGCTTCATATCTCAGCTCACACACCCACCATCCTTACATGTCTTACGTGTCTTTCCTCAGTCCGTCCTGTCACAAACCAAGCTAGCGTCTCAAATTAGACCACGACTACTTAATTCAACATCCGCTCCACCAGTTGAAGTGTCCCTGTGGAAGTCATGAATGCATATGAGGGCAGTGGAGGTACAGCTCCCCACATGCCTAACCTCGGCATTATGCTGAAAATCCATCTTCACACCTCGGCTCCTTTACACACCAGATAAAAAGCCCCCAAAACCCACTGAACAGAAGGCCAGTGGGTGCCCACACCCAGTATGGACGCTTTGGAGGAGGGGGGGGACTCTCTTTAACTTTCCCTGAATCGACCCACGATTCCTTAGCTTTCCAGCCCACGATCTAGTCACTATACTGACTGAGCTATCCCTGCTCTCCGCCCTGTCCGATTCATTATTCAAGTTAACGGTGTTGAATCTTCGGGTTCTATTAACAGGATGCTAATTAGAAGCCTGTTATTAACAGGATGCTACTTAGAAGCCTGTTATTAACAGGATGCTAATTAGAAGCCTGTTATTAACAACAAGGCTTCGAAACAGATCTTCAACCGAGCAAGGGCGGGTTTCGGATCCCGTCTGCTGCACACTTTTGTGAAATCACCGCCTATCTTACCACTACTACGAGACATCTCACACAGAACGCACACAGACCTATTTAGTCTCAGCACTGCGCAAGCTTGAAAAAATTCGCCAAAGCACGCCCAGGAAGAAGTCTTGCAGAAAACATGATCAGGAAACCACATCGACGTAAGCAGCCTTTAGACTTTCTGCCATATTTTACTGCACACTGATGGAAATTTCGTTTTACGTATTTGTTGCGAAGGGCAGTAACTAGCCTACGGTCTGGAAGACCCGGGGTTCGATTCCTGGAAAGGACAGGAGATCTTCCTCTTGTGTGACGAAGATGATATCAGCGCCTTTCTGGGACATTACGCAGCGTAGAATGGAAACTACATACCGACGTTTCAGGCCAACCTATCGGGTACCATCTCGAAGGGTCATTCTTCTTGGATTTCTTGACCCTTAACGATGGGACAGATAGGTCGTCCCGAAACGTCGGCACGTAAGTTCCAATTTACGCTAGGTAATATCCCAGAAGAGTGCGGATCTCAGGTTTTTCGTCTTCTCCGAAACGTCCAAACCGCCTCTGGGGCCCACTGAGACTCATATTCAGTGGGTACTGTGGGTCGTTCTCTGAGGGTACAGTGACCAGTTCGTAAAGTTGATCACTTATGTCCAATATGTGTCCATGTTAACAATGGGTGCAGCTATATTTCTGCTACGCCTGCACGCCTTGACGGTGGGAATAGGGACGACTGTACCTTTGCCCTTCTGTAAATTACGACCTAAAGCCACACGCACAAGCAAAGGTCAGAGTTCTGACCTACCGTCCATTTTAAAATCCAGTTCTGTACCAACTCGCTGCGCGGGTGACTGTTCTGAACTTACGCACTGCTCACTGACATTCAAGGCTAGGTTAAACGCGACGAGGCTTGTTGTGCTCAGATGCTGCGGTGTCTACGCTGACGAGGAGCTACGGATGTCCACTGCGAATTGCGGAATTTGACCCCCCAAAAAATACAGCAACACACCGATAAAGGAGACAAACTACCTGACGTGCACATTGCTGTTGGAGTTTGAGGGGGGGGGGCACTGTGCGGTGGTAGACTATGCATGGAAGAGCCCTCCTTTAAAAGCTGATAGTCGCTTACCTGATCAATGAATTGCCCAGATTTAGTGAACCATACGTTCAAATTACCGTATCCAAAACGAAATCCGACACTGGACCCTCAACCCACCCCCACTTAAGCCATTAATAACTTGCTGTGCATCCTGCCATCTACCTACCATTCGCGTTGAATAATAAACGCACTTTACGAGGCATAATAACGACACTGTCAGTTCCTGACATACAGCGTCGGTGACATACGAACGTCATGAGCGTCGAGCAACGGTGGAATGAGAGTGACTGGGAAAGACCTAAGTACTCGAAGGAAAACCTGCTCAAGTGTTATTTTTTGGTTTATTTTGGTGCAACTGCCCCCCCCCCCCCCAGTGGGTCTGGGCCTCCTCATACCCGAGGTTTCTAGATCACACACAGCGACGCATCACAGTCGGTAGGATTCCACTGGACGAGTGATCAGTCCGTCGCAGAGACCTCTACCTGACATCACACAACACTCACAACAGAAAAACATCCATGCCGCCGCTGGGATTCGATACCACAATCTCAGCAGGCAAGCGGCTGCAGACCTATGTCTTAGACCGCGCGGCTACTGGGACCGGCGATTAATTATCATACGTCTACATTGTCAGAGAATATAATCCGTACTGATTATCACTTGTTTTTGCTATATTTTTGGCGCGAAAGCCCCCAGTGGGCCAGGACCTCCTCACCCACGAGGTTTCTAGATCACACACAACGACGCAACACAGTCGGTAGGACTCCTCTGGACGAGTGATCAGCGCGTCGCAGAGAACTCTACCTGACAACACACAACACTCACAACAGAGAGACACCCATGCCCCCGGTGGGATTCGAACCCACAATCTCAGCAGGCGAGCGGCTGCAGACCTACGCCTTAGACCGCGCGGCCACTGGGACCGGTCAAGTGCTATTTTGTCCAACACAAATCCCACACAGACTGGCCTGGGATTGAACCCGGGCCTACGCGGTGAGAGGCCGGTGACTAACCGCCGGAGCACGATTAGATACAGCAAGAACAGCGAGGGATCAGTAACATTCTAATACAGAAGAAATTAAATTAGTTCTATGCTTTTACTTGAGCTGCGAGGTTGGTTCGAGGTAGACTCCAGTTGAAATGTGATGGCACACGTTGACGCAAGGGAGGGGAAGTGAAGGGGAAACTGGCGAATGCAGTGGGTGGCCAGTACCCTTCACACTACCTCGGAACTTGGTGTATCCAGCATTACTACCGCTGATGCGCACACCTCGGCTGCCAGTAGTCGACTGAACTGACGCCCCCACCGATTTAAATGGATTCGTCCGTTTCGCCAGAAGAAGAAATCTGGTTCCTGCGCGTGTGCCATCACATTTCAAATGGCCTCTAACACACCGTTTAACAGCATCAACTGTTCACTACGAACTGCTATTGTCGAGGCGGGGGTTCAAAACCTGGAGCTTGAGACCGGCTGTTCAGACGGAAATTTTTCATTGTTTTTCTCAGACTCTTCAGGCAAATTCCAGGAATTTGCCTCAAACTAGGCCACGATCTGCCTTCAACATCTTCTCCAAATAATTACTAACTAATAATGTTACAATTCAAGGCTGTATAGTCTCAGCTAAAATCAGCATCGTTAAATAAACAAAATACAGAGTCATCAAAAAAGATGGACGGGATTTGAAACCGCTACAACTTAAAAAGTACGTGTTTCCACAGATTGAAACCTTCGAACAAGAAATTGTAAGTAGGGTTATTTTTATGCAAGACGGAGCTCCTCCCCATTTCAGTTGCTTTGAGACTGACGTTTTAAATGAGAGATTCCCTGATGCCTGGATTGGAAGGGGTGGACCAATACCCTGGCCATCTCAAAGCCCAGATCTCTCTCCACTTGATTTTTTCCTGTGGGGGTACATTAAGAACATTGTGTATGCTGAGAAGATAAGGAATATCCAGCACCTGCAAGAAAGGATCACATCAGCCACTGAAACTGTAACACGAGACATGATTCAGAAAACGTGGCAGGAGACAGACTTTCGTTTGGACGTCTCCAGAGCTACAAACGGTGCACATATGGAAATGTACTAAGGTAAGTCTGAAACTTCAAACTTTTCTGAACATTTTAAGATGCAAACATGTAAATCTGTCTAGTACTTTTTAAGTTATAGCGGTTTCAAATCCCGTCCATCTTTTTCAATGACCCTGTACAAGGATGCACAGTCAACTAAAACATAAAGTTCTTGCTAAATCATGTCTGAAAGAAACAACAAATCTTCATTCTTTCCTTCCAACATTATTTTTACAAAATGTAAGAAATAGTGTCCCACCACTGGAATGAAACATGATGTCAATAATATACACCAGAAACACTGCAAAAACATCATGAAACTGTTCCACATCCTACGAAGTGTTGTTAACACACCAGCTAAAGGCATTTTCAAAGATGCGTAACCATGGTGATACAGTGTATCTGTTATGCCAACTAGCTGGTAGCCATGGCCATTGCCACAGCTGTGTGCAACGCTCTGGATGGGGCATCATTGCAAGATGACGGCCGTCTTCAGAGCATATTCCAGCAATACCACCTGCAGAACATGGAAAAATTCAATGGAACACATCCTGTTATATTATAACTCAATCAAGAAAGTAAGGTTTAGTCATCAGTCAATTTACAACTTATATTCTGTTTCAGATGCATAGGCTGCATCCTTCGGATTAATTCATCCAAAATCAGGCCATATATGTGTAAGACAAGTAGCAGGTGTCATGTAATTACATGGCATTCCATTACACCTGCTACTTGTTTCTTGTATAGTACATAGGGTCTAATGATGGATGAATTAATCTGAAAGATATAGCCTATGCAGTGAAAGAGAATATAATCTGTATTTTGATTGATGACTTAACCTGCTTTCCTCTAATGATTGAACTCAAATTATGTGTAAAATCAAATAACTGCTCTTATAACCATCCAAAGTACAAGACTTATAAAACTGTATAAACTTCTCAAAATAGCCAGACGTTTCGCTTGCGATACCACTAGCATGGGCACATATACGCCAAACTCAAGATGCTACTGTGGGTTTTGTGTTTCAATCATGAACTTATTTTATAAAATTATTTAGCAATTTTGTACGTACATAGGTAATAGAAAAATAAGAGCTTACATTTCTCATACATCAATGCTAACCTTTTAGTGCCTACTGGTTACTTGATGCACCAACAGGTTTAACATTAAAAAATTGTACATTCTGTCCACACTGTATTTATGTATTTATCTCAGAACAAACAACAACTTTTGCCCTATATAATATAAACTGGTTGGTTTTTATAATGATGAGAAGGTGTTTACTGTGCGGTATGAACTTGGTCTTTAAATAGTTTATGCTGTCTCTCTGAAGGGTTAATATGCTGTGGACTAGCTAAATGTATGGAGCTGAGTCCTTCTCAAGAAGCAGTAAAAAGTATGTTATAATTGTTTTATGTTAATTACTTAAAATTATATATAAACATTAAAGTATTTTAGCCCTTTTTTTTATTGAAAATCATCAAACATACAGGAAGGGGTATGATGGGGACACTACAGGGAGTGGGAGACAAATGGAAAGATTCATATTTTGTATTCCTGGTCAAATACAGGATGAGCAAACCAATGATAACAGGATAGGCACAATATGGAAGAGAACAGAAATGCATACAGGGTTTTGGTAGGAAATCTTGAAGGAAAGACACCACTTGGAACCAACAGGCTTAGATGAGAAATAGGATGCACCTGCTTCAGGAATGGGTGCAGTGGTAACCATTTCTTGACCAGTTAGGTCAATTATTAGTTAATAGGTAACTATTAACTTCTGAATGACTCTACTATATGGACTTTGCTCATTTGTATGTATGCATGCTCCATTGTGCACTCATCCATATCATTCTCATCTAATCCAAAATGGTTTTAATTTCAACCATATCAACTTACGCGGACTGCCATTAGGATTCAGTGGATATGTCTGGGTTGGCTTTCCATCATCATCAACATACTTGATGGCAAGACAGCGTTTTTGGTCCAAGCTCGAAAGGACATTTTCATCACGGAATGTAAAGCAACCTGCAAATATTAAATAAATGTACTACATAACAACCCACTCCATTGTTCTTAGCTCCTTCAAAACAAAAACTATAATCCCTGCATTTATATATCATACGAGGTTTTTACCACAGTTCAAATTTCGATAGTGGTCCCATGGGTTACAATGCCAGTAACCCATGTTGTGGAAACTTGCTGCCTCCATTCTCAAGGTACCCTGGTAAATATCTACCAGACTATGTGGTGTCAGAATGCACTACACCACAATCTAAACACAAGATATTCTTTCAATCGGCAAATACCCTTAGTACATACCAATTGGTAAGAAAACTAGCTAGACAATTAGCATATACCAGGAATGTTGGAATGCTGCACAAGTAAAATTAATCCTCATAATTACAATGTAACTCATACTCAGTAGCTCATATGCAAACTGTATTATGATACTACAAAAAATGAATGAATAGTAACAGAGGTATCATTAACAGTTTATAAGAACATCTAATATTTCAAAGCAACATGTTTACCAAAATATGCAAAAGGAATTTTTTTCTAACTCATCTAAAAAATGAGAATTGGGGTGGGGTTGGTTGGCCTTATAATCACCCAAAACATTTTCTGTGATGGTACCTGGCTACATTTGAGCCCAGGTTAAACATTTCTCGCATTACAATACTTTAATCTGAAAAAAGTACTAATTTAAATTAGAAACTTACACTTCTAATGAACTATGTGTAATAAAAATGCAGTCAATTTAAAAATTGCCTGGTTCAGTCGAATACAACAGTCAGATGATCAAACACTAGTACCACCTTGATTGGGTTCACTTTCATCTTCCAAAACAGCATCTGGCTATCACTAATGGCTAGTTATGTATGCTCTGTACAACAAAATCTGGCATTTAATATATTCTGAGTCCCAAAGAGAAGTAATGAAAGTGTACAAGCTGGGATCATAATTCCAAGTACTTTTAATTTTCTAATTCTTATATTTGTCAACATGTGGTTTTTCTCTGCTTTCCATTATTTACAATTACTTATGCCATATATATTCATTAAGCGAACACACCAACATGTTTGCTTAATTTTAAGAATGTAAACTAATGTTAATGTTCTTTCCCAGAAGTTTCATGTAGAGAAACGAAGGTGAGGAATATCTTTGCTTGGACTTCTACCTTGGTGACACAAAAGTGGGTAAGAGACTAGCGCTGTAGAGGTAAAGTATGCCAGTACCAGTCCGTGTATTGGCAGTTTTTTTTTTACATGCATTGTATTTACACAAATCCTAACTGACAGTGGGGAGCTGCACTACTTAAATGTACACTTCAAAACTTGTTTTTACTGCATTAGAGAGACTAACAGTGAGAAAGGTAAGGTGGCACTGTTAAATTTCCATGAACTGTTTTTTTTTTTAGAAGTCTGGTTGTAAAGTTCCAAATGTGAACATAAACAATTCTACTCCAGTTGCAAGAGAAGACTCATGAGCACTTTTACTTCTTAAACTATACCATTTACATACAAAAATGTTATTTGGTATGCTACCCTTTAAAAAGGGGTGTTTCTCTAGATCTTGTGTAATACAATGACCACAGCATCAGCCAAACTGCCTTCTTCTCAGGATGGACTCAATTAAACTGAGACTGAAAAGAAACTGTTCTTTGTGCAGCCATGTCATGACAGATCTATTCAATACTCACTGCTCATATGAAAATAATGCAATTACAAACCTTCTCCATGTGCAACCCACACTCCAAGTACACATCCTTCCATGCCTTGGAGCATTATGGATGGACTCCTCTCAATGCGAACTGTGCTGAATCGACATTCATACCTCTCTGACAAGTTGTGGTCAAGAACAACATCAGGTATATGCACTTCACCTGATGTACCCTCCACTGTAAATTGTAACACATCGTAAAACAACTAAACTGGTTTCCTGCCTGTCACAATCACATATAATTTACATTACTTACTAACCAAACAAACAAAACCCTATGAAATACCAAACATGATATGTTAACAGCTAAAATAAAAAGGCTTTTGATAATAAGCCAAGCATGTAACTCAAAAAAAGAAGAGAGAGAGAGAGAGAGAGAGAGAGAGAGAGAGAGAGAGAGAGAGAGAGAGAGAGATGTAATTTTACTGAATGTAACAGATCCCACTGAAACATGCTTGTCACTAATGATCAGTTATCAACAAGATATTAACTACTGGTGGTAATGAGATGACAGCACAGTAAATTATAGTGCTTGTATTCTTACAATACACAAGGAGCACTTGTATAAGAAGAGGCTGCAAAGTAAATTGGCATTCCAAGAAATAACAAACAAGTTTCCTGTGTCAGTTCACATTTTTGTTTCAGTGCTGTTTTATCACTTAGTAAAGCTGTTATGGCTAGAGGCAAGACACGAAACATTTGATGGTATAAACACATCAATGATGTTAGGATACTTACCTGCAGATTTCAACCCTACCCATCCTAGAAAACTCATCAGCTGGCAACCATTACATACTCCAAGGCTGAAAGTGTCTGTTCTTTCCAAAAATGCCTGGAATTGACATCTTAATGAAGGGTGGAACATCAAACTTGCTGCCCAGCCTTTTGCAGACCCCAGAACATCTGAAAAATTATAAAGTTAAGTGAAGGTAAAGATGTCCTTATGTTTATTCATCACCATGTCATCATGGAATGCAGTGTACTGGAGGTAAAGCCTCTAGGTCCCAGATGTTTTACCCCAGGAGAAATATCCCTCAGCACCAACCAGATAGGAGGCTAGATGAGCATCACGGCCAATTTGGATTCTCTTCCCCTCTGCTGGGAACTGAATGACTAGATCCTCAGTCATTCAGCCAAGAGCTTATTCATGCTGACTGAGCCATTTCAGATCCCACAGCAGTTTACAGACACATCTCAAAATTCTCAAACGTAACATTACATCAAGTAAAGAATAAATAAATGTAACACAAATCCTGTACAATAAACATATCCTTCATTACTGATCCTTAAAGTTTATATATATAAGAATATGATCCTTAGTCCAACCGCAAAAGCACAAAGATCCTGGTTTTAGATTTTTGTGACAGAGTGAAGTCTTCAAATCTCTGAATATTATACCAAATTAAGTGACGAAATATAAGTATGTTCTGCATATTGAAAGTAACAAAAGACATGCACTCAATTTCCATAAAAGAGAAGCTACTCTATATTTGCTGCCATCTGCAGTCCTGAAACTTGTCTTTGAACTCACCTGCATAGCTGAATCCTCCAGGGAAAATAATTCCTTGGAAATCATTTGCTGTTACCTGCTTGTTCAGCAGATCTTGCATTGTCACATCCCAAACTTCAAAGCCAACACTGAAAAGAGATGCTGCCATTTCTCTGTCACCATTGGAACCTTCTTCTCTAATAACTGCTACACGAGGAGCTGAAATTAAACATGTCTACAAATCAATGTTTTGTATTCCTTATTATCTGATGATCTGGAAGGCGGGTGAAATCATTCTTCAAGCAAATATTAAAAATTATGATGAGATACTTACGAGATGATAACGACTTAGCAGGTGCTAGTGACTTCTGTGGATCAAAAGTAAGTCTATACCCTGGAGCTTTGCGATTACTTAGAGATTCAAACTCCTTCCTCACACAGTCTGGATTAGCCTGCCGACGCTCAAGTCGATAACTAGTCTCTTCCCACATTTGGAACAGGTATAGCAGATCACTGGTTAATGCTAACGTGTCATTTACAGAGACGGTCACCAGCGAATGAATTCCAAATGTAGTTGACTCTCCAATAACATACACAGGAACACTGTGACTCTTAAATGTTGAGTCTATAAAGTCAATGTCCTTAGAGTCCACTTCTAATACCCAACCCACTTCTTCAGCAAACAGGATGTCCAACACCTTGCCTTCCTTGTGGGTAATGTTGATATTGATACCACTTATCCCAGCAAATGCCATCTCCAGGACGCAAGTAATGAGACCCCCATCACTGACGTCATGGCCAGCCAAAATTTTATTTGCTGCAAACAAATGATGTAATATGGCACTAAGAAACTCTGACATGAATACCTGATACAAAAACATTTGGTTTATTTATTTTATTACACAGACACTGTACCACTCATCAATATTACGTTGAACAGTGTAATATTACTGAGTAGTGAATTAGAAAATAACTATATGGCAGGAAGTGAAGGCACTCTAATTTGAGATACTATTGAGGCATTGCCTGAAGGGGCTGAGGATATGCCCCAAAATCCTCAGTCAGGACAGCTAAACTCCTCCCTTAAATTTAAACATGGAAGCTCCTGAATATAATTCAGGAGTATTACTTGCTCCACTGCAACAATTGGTGAGTGCTGGCATGTAGGGAGCAAACTTATTGATATTACAGGAACACAAAATGACAGAAACAGGAAGAATTAAAGTACTGCACTGAGGTATATTAAACACACACACACACACACACACGTGCGCGTGCATACCGACACACACGCACGCGTGCACACACACACACACACACCTCATTTCACAAATCCAAAACCATTGATACGGTTCAATATTGAACATGTCAATAATACACAACCTACAAAAGACAACAGTACATAACACACAACATATAACAGTACACATCACACATAATGGAAATGGTATAAATCAGAAATGCAGAATGCTTCATCATCAAAATTAAGAAAAGAGATCTGACACTATAATTATATTGAAAGCTGGATATCAATAACACCAATTAATTTTGACCGTGTGGAAAAAATTCTGCATGTGAATAAAAGGAGTTAGCTATAAGAAATCTCCTTAATGATGCCTTGAACTGTGATTTATTATTTTTATATTCTAGAATTGCTGAAGGAAAGCTATTAAAAATCTTTATCCCAGAGTAGAAAACTCCCTTTTGAAAACATGACAACTTTGCCACAGGCCCATGCAATTGATTTTTGTACCTCTTATCAATCCTATGAATTGATGAGTTCATATGATAATTATCTAAATTACTTACAACATACATCCTCAATAAGAAAATATACAAACAGAAGAGTTACAATGTCCAATTTTTAAAATAATCTCCTACATGAGCATTTGGAAGTAACTCCAACCATAATTCTAATTATTCTTTTTGGAAGCAAAAATATATGACCAACAGGAGAAGAACTTCCCCCAAAATTATGCCATAGTCTAAAAAAGATTTAAAATTTGCAAAATATACAACTGTAAGAACTACAATATTCAAGACAGAAGATAGTTTTCTAATAGTATAATTGACAGTACTCAATTTGGAAAGTAACTTATTACTCCTCCAACTTAGATGTTTATCAATTAGCATACAAATAAATTTAAAATTTACTATTTTGGTCATGAGTTTACTATCATATACTATAGTTAATGAATTACACGATACATTAGATTGAGTAAATTTCACAATATTCATTTTATCCACATTTAGGATAAGCCAATTTGCATGAAACCAATTAGCAAAGTGAGATATGACAATATTAAAAGTATCCTTTTTTTTTTATTCTTATTTTTCAGGGAGCCAATTAAACCTACTAATTCTGCCTCAATAATTGGAATTGCTGTCACAGAAGGAAAACTGTTTGAATAAGAACTTATTAGGTACGAAACAGCAGAATCGGTTCAAACATCTGTAAGTCCCTCAATTAATGATTAAAATTACTTATTAAAAGCATCTGCTGCTTGATTAGGATACATTCAGGTATTTTCAGTTTTGAATAATGTTGGCAAATGTTCAGAGAAACAAATTTTACCTCTCTCTCTTTACAATGCTACATGCTATTTTCATCCTATCAGCATGAATTAGTAACTGATTATAGTACATTTTTTTTGCCTCCCTTATTACCCTGCATAAAATCTTACAATATTTAGAATATTAAACTTTTAATTTCTGACTATGAAAACGTATGCTAAGCATATAGAATATTCTTTTCCATTTACACAATACTCTTATGTCCTTAGTAATCCATTAATTATTTTTACTTTCGAGGTTAAATGTTGTAAAGGAAAACAATGCTAAAAAATTACTAAAAGGTACTTAAAATATTAACCCAGGTTTCACTACTTAGAAGCTCTCAAAAATAAGAAATGGAATCCTGGCAAATCAACCTAGTTGCACATGGAAAACCTTTAGTTTCATCCAAATTAAAAACATCCTTTAAAATCAGATATTGTGCACTGTAATCAAACAATGTTAGCTTTTTTGAGACACTGTATAGGAGTGGAACCTTGTAATATAAATGAATACATTGTCAATTGATGAAACTTCACATTTAAAAATTTTGGCAGGAAAAGATATACAAGGAGACAAATGTATGTAAGCTACAATGGCAGTCAATTGAGTCTTTTGATAGCTGTCCAACAGGTAATTTATACATATGTTTCCACAAATTAAAAAAATTGGCTATATTTCCCTGTGTAGATTTGTAAATACAAATTATAACTATATGAGAAGATTTTGTATCAATTTGCACAGCAAAGAGTTCTACATATTTTTCTATACAGTTTTGAGAAACATCAAGAGAAATATATTTAATACCATTTCTAATGTAAATACAAATATTGACACCTTGATTTAAAATATATGAATATAGAGGTGACAGAAAAGTTCTGTCAATGCAATGTTAACTATCATGGCTAAATATATAGTTGCACAAAGCAGGAATCAGGTAGAGACATGAATGAATTAATATATGAGTGGACTGGAGTAAGATATTCAACAAAACACGAGTGAGTTAAATCTACCCTTCAGTTTGGTCTTGCAGCTAAGATTCGAACTGGATACCTTCCTAACACAAATGTACAGCACCAGCCTCCTCAGTATGCATACCATGTTTATTGTATGAACTCACCTCGTATAAGCTTCTGAGTAGCAATGAAGGCTTGTTTGAGGACTTGTGGCTGGTCAAGATCCGGTACATCATCTCCAAGCTGTTTGAAACACTGAGCAAGGGCTGTGCCCCCTAGTCGATTCTTTCCTCCAGAAAGATCTACAAGAAGAATAATTCCTGCCTGCCCTTTTGAAGGACCTTTCAGGTCAGGTGTCACTACCTGCTTAATATTGGGGCATGGGGCATATGTGGAAATCACCAATGCACCTGAAACATCAATCAACACTTCTCTGTAGTTAAATACATATAAAAATATATATCATGCACATGTGGGAGAGAAGAGGTCTACATACACAATTTTGGTCTGCAAAAATTAAGAAATATACCATTTGGAAAACTTCAACATAGATGGGAGATAATATTTCACTGGACCTTATTAAAGCTGGATGAAAGGATGTAGGTTGTATTCATGTAGCTTAGAATATGAACAAGTAGGAGGTTCTTGTGAACATGGAATGAACCCTATAGCTGCATGAAATATATGGAAAGTGATAACTAAATGAGCAACTAATGGCTTTTCAAGAGGCATTCTGCTGCTTGGAGTTAGTTAAATATCCTGTCATCACAGTATGGCAAGTGGATAAAATGTCCCTTTGTATGTTGTAGAGTAAGGCAGCTGCAAATTGCACCCCCCCCCCCCCCCCCCCCCCCCCCTTCTTTTTTTTTATTATTATTAACAAACAGTCTCCCCACAGAACACAACCCCCCACACACCCCCACAACCACACCCCTCACCCCCCCACCCCCCCCCAAACACCCCCACCCAACAAC
>Ga0123352_10009211_pt1 | contig 15435 bp, 10 predicted proteins | sample TergutLab28metaG_FD_89700 | JGI IMG/M metagenome (GOLD analysis project Ga0123352, IMG submission 89700) | Labiotermes labralis P1 segment gut microbial communities from Petit-Saut dam, French Guiana - Lab288 P1 | ecosystem: Host-associated > Arthropoda: Insects > Digestive system > Gut ... | reverse complement strand
CATATCAACGGACACGATAGAACCATTACTGTAATTTTAGCCAAGCACTGTATATAGCTCCCTGATGATGGATCCCTTGTGATCCGAAACATGTTGGAGCAATTTTAAATATTTTATAATAGTTCTAATTGTATCTACGAATTATATATTTGTGCATTTGTTGGATAATAAAGTGTTTTAATCGTCAATGATGCACGGTACAAACATGAAGATTCTATTACACACTGTTATGACTTTATTTGTTAGATTATAACACAGCGGGGATTCCTTGTCTAAAAATCGAAGGCTTTTCTTAGCATTCTTTCGCGATCGTTTGTGTTGCGGTGAGTGGCTGGTGGGCGTATCACTGCAATCCGCACCGATCCCGGAACATTCTCTTACGGCGAATAATTGTGTGCTCCCGAACCTTGGAGGAGGCAGCTGATAGAAAGAGAATATATCTTCCTATGATGTAACGAAAACTGCGTAAATTCCACAGCTCGTAAAGACGGGGCGTCTCAAGACAACGCAGTTGTGAAGCGAGCTCAACGTGTTGTGTTCGAACCGACTTCACGGGAGGACTTAACGACTTTTTCGTGGGAATGCACACTGATCAATCTCACGCGTTAGGATAAACAAATGAAGTAGGTAACGATGGCTTGTAAATGTAATAAGGGATGACGAAGCATGAAATGCGTACATAATTTTGTTGGTGAAAGTTTGTATCAAGCTACTTCTTCAGAGTCTAATCAGAATGTGAAGAGGGTACGTGTTAAGTTGATAGGGGTTGGATGAATAGTGAAAGACTGGCTTTCATTTTAGCGGTATTGAACCGTCATTTGTACGTGTTGTGTAGGATTTCCGGAGCAGATGAAACAAGTGACTTCTTTGAAGAGTCACATCTGCCTTTCCGTTCTTTTCTTAAAGGACACTGCCCGTGTCTAGGTTAATGCTGTATGCTACTTGGAGAATTAATTTGTAGGCCTGTACTTTGTGACAGTATTACGAAACACGCGAATGCACTGTGTGGCAAAATGATCAGTTGCAGGTAATCACAACCATCATTAGGCCTGTGCTGTATGAACAGGTAAAATCTGCGCGTCGTTGTTTCATTTATTACGCCTGCACATTGTTCTGGAACTCATTGCAGGTCAAGCACCTAATAATGTCCTGTACGGAATCTTGCTGGCAAGTATTGCATAGCCAAGATTATACTTCCGTTTATTTAACCTTTCTCTTTATCCCTTTGATATTACCGGATTTACGTCAAAAGTCGGTGCTTCTTTCCTCCTTACTGTTATTGGCGGGCTGACTGTGCGCTATGAGGACTATTCGTTAGAACACTTGTCCTGTATGTGTGTTTGTGTGTGTGTACCTTGAGATGTTAAGAGCCTTGTACCGCTGAAACAGCTTTTTGCAGAGAGCAGATGGTGCCTACATAGATGTAAGCACTAAAGACTGCAATTGTACGTCTCTGTAGCACTTCTTTCTCTGTCGTAGGCAGCGCTAGCAGAAAAAACGATAATGCGGAAATATTTCTGTCCACTGGCCACACATCGGCTTCTACAAAGTCGTTGACATCATTCTCCTATAATAGCTGTTCCGCTGTAGGCGTGCTTATATACACCCGATACTTGGAATTCAGTCACCCAACGTCCTGGATTAGCATACAACAATTTCGCCATCTCATCGATATCATAGCAACTCAGAAAGTTGAAAAGTGGCACGTTCAACAGTTGGAACCTGTGTTTTGTTTGTTCTGGAAGAGAGAGGACTACGACTCCTTGTCCATGTGCCAGTTGCAGAGTTCCGTATTCGTAACGTGGTTCAGTGGATGCCTGATAGAAATGTCGCTTTCTTTTGTTTTATGTAGTTAATACATTGACTCACCGAGACCGAGAACGTAATTAAATATGAAGATTTTTTTTAGCGAACCGCCGTCCGTGTACTGCTGATATGAGATCGATGAATCGCCACGTGATGCCACAGATTGGTTAAAAATGGAGTATTATCTATTGCGGCCTGTCAGGCGAAGTGATGAATGTGTCTGGTAGTTTTAAGCAGTGTGATGCCATGTAGCTATAAGAACTGGTTTCAGTGTATAACGTAACCCCTCTTTCCCCCCTCCCCCCCGCGCGCACACACACACACACATACATATACCATAATGCAGTACTAACCCATTCGCTCACTCTTGCATTTTTTCCACTCAGTATTAATTGTGACATAAATAAAAATGTCTGGAGGTTGTCACTGTATCTTTCAACGTACGTTTATTTTGGTTTCTACGTTTATTGCATCCTAGCTGCGGTTGGATGTTGTGCTGGACAGTTCTGGTTCCGTGATTTGAATTCATTGACGCGAAGACAAGTAAACTCGTGTATTACGGAATCATGAAAAAAGTGTTTTAGTAGGAGGGAGTTGCTCGTAATCAATGCGTGGTACGTTGTTGAGACATTGCTGTTTTTCTTCGCAGGTGCCCATATGAGGCGTAGCTCCTTGGACCCTGAGAGACGGCGCTTGTCTCTGGGGACTACCACGACGCATCACCGCGCCTCAGATGCCAGTTTGGATCCACACCATGCCGCAATCTTGTTCAGAGATTCCCGGGGGGTGAGTACCATGCTTGTTGATTAATTACAGGCATCTTGTTCCAGTACAGATTGCTTGCATGGAACGTAATTAGGGTCCTGCGGCTAAGATATGCCTTATTATGTATGCGTGTCTGCACTTATCTTTGTATGTGATATGTATGTCAGTCTGTATGTGTTTCTGTCCTTGTTAATAGACGTATAGCGACGGACATGCTTAAACTCGTATCCCGTCACATCATTATTTCCCGCTTCAGAAATGTTGTTTCTGACGAATGTCCCTTCACTTCTGTTTTCGGTCAGTCAAGGAAAGACATCCTTCCGCTGCTGGTTAACCGGTCTGTCTTGGACAACATTTCAAAACCCCCACTGTTTAAAATTAATTAAAATGTGCCTGGGAACACAACGGTCTCAGAGACGCTGAACAGCCACATACAGCGTAGGGCCAAAGACCACTAGCCGAAACTTTTGTGAATGTACGGTTCATTAAAACGTTCTGAACCGAGTTTTGTATTTGTCCAGGCGTAACGCTCAAGTGGCATAGTTTCGCGGAACGAATAACGTAACTGTCGCCACGAAAGTTACAGCAGTGAAGCATGAAGTGTTGTGGGATTGTTCCGATTTAGGATAAAGACAGCTGCAATACCGGTTTTGCTAAACTCCTAATTTAGGACGTTTGCGTATTCACATATACAGAGGGGTGGCTTGCCTGGGATATTAACCCGGTGTTCCGCTGAATTGTAGTGTAGACCCATACTCCTCAATCAACCCTAAGAAAGCTACAGAACTTGCTGATGAACCCCTACGAGTCCACAATACCTAAAATACACAATTAAATACAAGTATGTGCTTTATTTTATGTACGGAATATGTACCAAATCAACATCTAACCTCAAAATGATCGAAAACCTGATCACTCCGCCTGACACATCGACTGTTTATGGCGAGCTGACTGCAGTCAGGAAACTTCTGGATTGAAGCTGCTATTGACTGACTGCGTGCTTTCAGTGACGGAATGATTAGTGTTGAATGTCGCCACACGATTTTCATTTCGTACGTACGAATTTAGGACCACCAATCAATGGGTTCCGCGGAGCGCAGTTTGAGAAACAATGTAAATTATTTGACACATTATTTGCATTATTGCATGCGCTTTTATATGTTAAACGACCAGACTGGCTCGGGGGCCCACCCAGCCTTCTGTTCAGTGGGTACGGGTGTTCTTCCCCGGGGGTAGAGCGGCCGGGGCATGAAGTAAATGACTCGCCTCCATCTGTTACCGAGGTTAAGAATGAATTGAGCTATGCCTTCCCTCGGCCTATATGTTTTCTTGGCGTGGAGGGTAATTATTACTTTCTTTCCTTTAAGTGTGCGAAACACAATAACAGAGACTACGCCCATTCTGATAAATTGCCGGAATCTTCATTTAACTCATACTTGTTGTGATAGCGAATGGTCGATGATTTCTTAATTAAATTTTGTACATTTTATGTTTTGTTGACCGTGCATCTTGGTAGATCCGTGTAATGAAAACCAACTTGATGCACTGTTTGTCCTCAGTTTATTTCGCCAGTCAACCTCTACATGTTTCGGGCGTATTTGTATTCCATCATCAATAGGTATACTGTATATATATACAACAATTGGTACTTGTTGTGCTTTCTAGATGACTGTCTGTTGACCGGCCAAGTTTCGTACATTTCAGTTTCTATTCAGTAAGTGGGCATCACACCTACTTTCGTGTGGCATACGATTACCGTTTTTAACACGGATTCGCCGTTTGAATTGTAACACGTCTCAGATGTTTAGATTGTGCATAAAATCCCGTGTAACGCTGTCTCAAATTACGTCGTAGGATGGCCTGCATAATGAGCCATGCCTGATGTACTGAACTGCAAGATGACTTTCGCGAACGTTCGGGAAATGTAGAATATGATTAGTAGTACATCTTTGAAATATTCTTCTGCGAATTCGGTGAATAATCCCATTAGCATCAAACGTCGCAAAAGACCGGTAAAACATCCATTAGCAGCACGGAATGGGAGGCCAGGCTGCAGTTCCTGGCAGCTGAGGTCAGTTGGAACTGTGAACGACGACATAAATCCGTCTTGAAACAAAATAGCGAGTTGCTCTTTTCAGTCGCAGTAAGAAAGAAGCTGATAATCCGGAACCAAATGACGCAGGTTTAGTGACGCATAAGAAAGAGGGCTTGAAGATTCTGAAAACTGTCAAACTTTATGCAGTGTCACATAGCTGGACAGGTTTAATCCTCCTTGATCCAGCGTTCTGTTAGGCAAGTACAATTCTGCGTCGCATTTGACACGAATCCCTCTCTCCCTCTCCCCCCCCTCTCTCTCTCTCTTGCCATCCCGAGTCACTGAATGCTGCTGCAAACCCTGAGATAATTACCGCAGTCCATTGACAAGTATTTCTCCTCAGAAGCGAACAGCTGCAATTTTGGTCAAGACATTTCCTGCCCTTCGTAGAAGTGAGAGGTTCATTGCCTTGTTCACTAAAGCTCCCCACTGGACTCTGTCCCGTTCTACATTACTACAGTACTGAGGTAAAAGTAAAGTGCACATCATGAACGCGCAGGCATATAGTGGGGCGGTGGTATAGCTCCACTAAACGTAGGTTCTAGGTGGAGGTGAGTGTTCAGACTAACACCCTCGCCGCTCGACTGATACCCACTGAGTAGGAGGCTGTAAGGGCCCAAGAGCCGGTGTGAACGTTTTAAAGAAGAGAAAATTTTTCCCTTCATAATGCCCCCAACAATCACAGTTTTGCACGCTTATCTACCAGAACCTATTAACTGCGAGTCGTGTTGTAGTATGGAAGGTATGGCTGTGTCCTCTTTAAAGAGAGTCCTTTTGTCTTAATAGAGAGTCCTGCTGTAGCATGTAAGGCTGTTGTGTCTAGAAAATCGTGTTGTAGCATGTAAGGCTGTGCTGGCTGTATACAGAGTCGTGTTGTGGCATGTTAGGTTTTGCCATCTGTATAGAGAGTCGTGTTGTAGCATGTAAGGCTGTGCTTTCCGCAATGTATCCGTTTCATAATATCAATGCCTATCTACTGTTTTGGTGCTGAAGATCGGGCACCAGCGTTGTGCGTGAGAATCTGATAGTTACTGCTCACCTCGTATAGAAGTCCCCAGTAGTGTGGTTCGTCATCGCGTTCTACCTCACTGGACTATAGTCCAAGCCAGTTCCATCCACTCAGATCCTACGCTTATTATCCTCCCCTCTTCTTCTATGTGTGTCAGGTGTTCGAGATTTTTGTATCAAAATTTTGTATATATTTTTTGTTCCTCATTGCGCTACACTTTCTGTCCATCCCAATATTCTGTGTTTTATTCACCCTTCCAGTGTATAAGCAAACTTATAAATGTAATTGCCTTCAGTCTTTTTTTGCTTCGTCTATGCAGGATTATTCTTCAACACCTGGTTATCAAACACTGAAAATCTGCCTTAGGCTGTTGCAATGCGACACGATTTTATACCCTTGCCAAGAACTGGAGAATAGAAAATGTAGTTTCACTTCAGGGTAATTAAATCTGTGAACTTACCTCCCGGCTTCGGACCAATTTTGTGTGCTTCAGTTGCAAATACAAATACAGAATCAGAGTTAATACGTTTATGAGGCAAGTATCGCCCCTCTCCCTCCTATTTTTTTGTATCTTAGTTACGTGTACCATTAATAAAAACCCTTCATGGCAGTGGTCGTACAGTACCGTTATAGAAAGCAGGTAAATATATTTTGTGCTTGTGCCAGTTCCTCATTCCAGGCTACAGTGAAACCAGAACTGTGCGTTTTTTTTTTTAATTTCTTACTTAAGTTTTTAAATGCTTGTATTTTGGATTTAAACTTTTACGACACACGGAAGAAAGAATCGCCTGAGACAGAACGTGAAAGTGATCCATATCGACCAGTTGCAACTGGAAACGTTCTGTACCGTACTCTTGGACAAAGAGAGAGCAGTCATCCTGATATGATCTGGTGTGTGTGTGTGTGTGTGTTTTACGGACATCGCCGTAAATGTTATCGAGAAAGCTGTGCTGAGTTTTGTTCCTGTACAGCTGGTTCTGCTTGCACTGAATACGAGTTAGCGAGAAATAAGCAGAACGGAGTGATGTAGCGTTATTTTACCATTTATTTATGCTGTGGCCACATGAGTGACTGTGAAGATGAGGACCGGGTGCTTTATTCGCTTTACTTTATAACCCGGGAGATAGGCCGGGTGTAGGCCGCAGTCGGTGTAGTGAATATGCTGCGAGCTGGACGACCGAGAAATCGTGGTTCGGTTTCCGGGCAGGGGCAAAGTGTCCAGACCGGCTCTTCGACTCACCCAGCCTCGTACTGAGAGGATGCCGGAGCCTCTTTTCCCGGGGGTAGAACAGTATGGGCACTAAGATGAGTACTCGCCTCCGTCTAGTGCACGGGTAAAGAATGGGTGGAGCTATACCTCCACTCTCCCTGTACCTCTATGGCGTGCAGAGGGCTAATTTTACCTTTCACTGGAGATCTCATTGGCCACAGATTAGGTGCGATGCGGTATCTCTGGTATATTAAAGAAAATTTTCGTTCAGGCTTTTAAACGTACCGGACAGAAAATTGTGTAAGTACATGTAACTTTCGTTGGATACTTTTCAAACCGCGTGGTTTGTTCAAGAATGTGTTTAGGCATTTCTGTTAGTTTTAGACCACGTTCAGAACATGTAACTCTCAATCACAACTCTTTGAAGGCGTATAGGAGACGTGAGAGTTTTGCTACACGTATTGTGTGCTTCAGTACCGATGGTGATGAGTGATTACCCTGATGTGTAGGTCGTTTCACTATCTGAGACGCGGTTTGTGCGACTCGGACAGAAGCCTGGGGGCGGGGGGGGGGGGTGATCACCACAAGGTACTTCTGGGCATGGCGATGAAGATGCGGGCATCAAACACCGGTTGCCAGTTTCTAGTAGCCATTTACCGACTGAGCCGTCCCGGCCTATGTAAATGATACAGAATGGATTCCCTGTTAAGGTCCAGAAAAAGCTGTCGAAATTGCTTGTTAGGAGACAGTTTTGTTTTCGATTTAGTGAATGATGCATCACTAACATTGCTAGGCATAGCAGTTGGTTTGGTGGAATATTTTACCGGGGTGCTAATAAGTCCTTAGCCCGACCAGGAAGGAAACAAGCTGCGCCTGTCAAAAGTGTGATGGGCGGAGGAATGGATTGATTTGGCTAGGGTAGAGACAGGTGGTGGACTCTTGTGAATGTGGTAATGAGCCTCCAAGTTCCATAAAATGCGGGGAAAGTAGTTTGTTTCCTTCCTGGTCGGGCTAAGGACTGATCAGCACCCCTGTATTCCTGAAAGATTTTTAATGGGCATTGCCAGATGTCGAAGCTGTTGGACTGTGTTTGTACAAGTGACGCGCCGCAAGAAGCGTGCTTGGTGGAAGGTATAAATATGCCTAGCCTTTCGAACGAAACATAACAGCATTTCTGTGTTCAGAAAGTACCGCACAAGAGATCACGCGAATGTTTGATTTTATGTGTAATAAATAACAGAAACGAAGTTTTGTTGAACGGGGTGTCGCCCCATTTACTTCTTGCTTTTGTCACCTAAACATGCCTCAACAGCCGATGCAAATGTCTTTGTAAATAAACATTTCAATGTTACGGGAACACTGATATAAACAGCGCTGTTTATTGCAGTTTATGAAGGGAATATGTCTTTACTGGAAATCCAACAGCTGTGGAACCAAAGTCACGTGTTTTGTATGCATTCCTCCCAATATGTCTAAAATGTATATTTGCGAATTTATTGCTTGTTTGATATTGGGGGTGAGAGTCGTCTTTAGTACGCAGTGGTATTACCGTTCGGTAAACGGCAGGATGTGGAACAGCAGGTATAGTCGGCCCTTCAGCCTGATTTAGAATGCACATACACATTAATACTAATTTAGTATCGATTGCATTTTGACGAATGGTAAAGTAATGGCACTACAGAAAAGCGTTTGTTTTAAATTAATATTGGGGCGCCTATTTTCTGCAGAATTACAGTGAAGAAGAAAATACGGTGGAATATCATCATGCATGAACCGTCAGCGAATGCTTATAACCGGTGGGAACAATTATTTGGTTAGAAGGTCCAAAATTATTTTCTGAAATGTAGGAATACGTATGTTTCCGAATGAGGGAGGTCAGAATCGTCTTGTAGGGGATACAATAGGTCATTGAGGTAGCAAAGAGAAGGATGGTTACAGGGCAGAGTGTGAGAAAGAGTCATGTGTGAAGTAGGATAGACAAATAACTGAAGAAAGAGACAAGTAGAGGTTAGAATAGAATATAAGGTGCGGTAAACATTTACAAAAGAGAATTCTAGTTGCTACGTATTTGTCAACGTCAAGTTTAATGGAGTTTTGAAGTCTGCTGGGACAGCCAAAATTCGAGGGTTTGACACTTTTTAGAAATGTAAATCACGAGGGGGTGTATAACGTGTTAGTCACGGTAGCGCTTTAAAAAAGTCCAGTAGAACACGTTTATACGGGGGTTACATATGTTAAGTTAAAAGATATGGCGTCAGTCATAAGGACCAATGGGGAGGAAAAATAAAAATTTTGAAGTTTTGGCCTATTACGAGACTGCTAAATTTACAGGGGACCAACCAGACTTGTTAGGCAAATTAGAGTAGGGGGAATTTTGAAACAGGGAAACTAACTTCGCATATTGTAGCGAACGAGACAGAAGTTTTTCGATTGTCGTAGGTGGAGAACGCGCGCGTGCATCGCTCCAGATTAACAGAATAAATTAAGTAATTAGAAAATTATAAGTGTTTCTACGGGGGTACAGTTTTAAAACAAATAATATTAAATTGGACATACTTGGTATTACCAAGTTTCGGACAATATAATTTTATTATTCCTTAAAGGCTAATATGCAGTGAATACGCTAGGTGAGAGAGTGGTCCGTGCTACGTTTATCGTATGCAATAAAAACCTGTACTAAATTAGCGCCCAGTGACTGAAAATAAAAGCACAACAGATTCTCCAGATTATCAATTCAAATTCGTATTAATAGTTCATCTTCACCAAGCCCATCACACTCAACCCACGGTAGTCCCTGAAAATTATGCCTCATGCGAACCGAATGAGCGAGAAAGTTAAGGCGGAAGGTTATATGCTAGTAGTGTTGCCACGGCTCTGGATGGAGGCTTCATACGAAATCGTGGTAAACTGCCCCAGTCAGACGTGCTGGAAGGAATTAGAGTCCCAGACCCTGTGTGTTGTACTGCCTGCGTGGACACTTTGAACGTCACCTTTATCTTCAGGAGGTCGTAACTTGGAAACCACGCTTCAGGAGGCCTATGTTTATGCAGTATGTTTTCTTGTGTTGTGATTTGCAGATTCACCTTCTCGTGGTTTGGCCGTGCATTTTTCGCTCACCGTGTTTGTATATTCTGGCGTATAAATAGCGAATTTATTTGCAGTCTGTGTCATGTACGGTCTTGGGCCACACGAATATGCGAATCGCGGGTTACAATCGTGCTTGATGTATGTATGTAAGTATGTATGTATGTATGTAAATACGTACGTACATACACGCTTTGCTGCATTTAGGTACAAACCAAGGGTGGTCACAACACGGCTTGCGCACATCACATGTGCGGCTCGTGCAAATTGTTCGTAAAAATAATATTCAGGTAGTTTACATCAGGGACGACTCGTCCATAAAGGTAGGTGGGCCGCAGCCCTCCCAGAAAAATTCTAGAAAAATTCAGCTACATGATTAAAGACTTTAGTTAGGAGGTATGTACATTCTTAAAAAGAATATGAATAGCATTGTATTAAATTGCAATACTCGCGGCCGAGTCGGTTAAGAACTGCCGAAAGCGAGCGGGCTGTACCCTGCCCAGACGTTGCGCGTTGGTTCAGGGCAGATAGTCCTAGTGGCGGGAAGACACCGACAGCTAGGTCACGGGCCGAGCTGCAGGCAGTAAAGCTGAGAGTGGGTTTGAAGGACTTCGTATACCTGTTTACATTTTCTAACGTTTGAAACGACGGAATTGTGATAAGCATTTTTACCTAGTTGTTTTCAAAGCCATAAAAGTTGACGTAATTTTAGGAGTTGTAGTTATAAAATGAGCATGAACAAGAGCAGTGTGACCTATTTACAGGACATCAGTTTTTCGTAGTAACCCTCGTCGAGAAGCCTGGGGTTAAAAATTAGTTCTTTTAGCGACTGATCTAGTTATTTCTCAGCCATCATCAAGCAGAATAAAAAATTTAACCCTGCCATATACTACACACAGCCAGTCTCAGTGGCCGCGCGGTCTAAAGCGTAGGTCTGCGGCCGCTCGCCTGCTGAGATCATGGGTTCGAATCCCACCGGGGGCATGGATGTCTGTCTGTTGTGAGTGTTGTGTGTTAGCAGGTAGAGGTCTCTGCGACGAGCTGATCACGCGTCCAGAGGAGTCATACCGACTGTGATGCGTCGCTGTGTGTGATCTAGAAACCTCATGAATGAGGAGGCCATGGCCCGCGTTGTGTCGCAGCGCCACAGAATATATATATACACAACACACAAGTGGCTGAGTGGCTGTGCTGAAGGGGGCGCTCTAATAGGCCTTCTCATTAATCATATAACAATCGTAACCCCAGTTTTACCATAATAAAGTCACACGAGCCGCCACTGTTTTAGGCGCATACCAGACTGACCGTGTCGGATGTTCTAAAAGATTCTCTAAAGAAAGGAGACTCATAACTAAGTGACACTAATATGTTGTTGTTCGATAAACAGAAATAAAGGCGCCATCAAATCAGGGAAGGTTGTTTTGCCTGATTAATGCGTGGCTTTTGTTTAGGTTCGGGTTCCTGATGCTCGTCTAGCTGGCCTTCCCTGTTATAGACCTTTAGATAGACCAATAATCTGTCCAAAGATTCGTACGAAATGTTTGAAACGATGCGCAGTTTCAGGGCTAATTTTTTATCGCAACAGGCCAAAACATCTACACAGAGATAGTCGAAGAAGAAGAGGTGGAGGAGGAAGATGAGGAGCAGGAAAAGGAAATATTGAAGTATCGTGTATCGCCATTAATGTGTTCGTAACGAAATCACTCGATCGGCGTGTAGTAACTACCTAAATAGTAAGGGCTCTTATGCTCTAGTATACGGTTGTAGTTATGTTCTGCGGAATAGGCCGCGCTACAAACACATTTTTAATCTGTATAAACAGTAACGAATGCTGATGGAAGTGATGACACACAGACGTCGCTGAACTTGGCTTGTCTGCCACAGAGCCAATTTCCTGAAATTCCTGTAGCAATTTTCCGACCGCGTTGCTGTATGCTCAGCTGAATTTCCTGCCCGATAATCGCTGACACAATCATCTGCTGTTTGTATGTGATCCATCAGGCAAACTTGCACTGGAGACTAGCCTGAGTACGTTTCTGTGGTACAGACATCAATTCTGGGCTCATTAGTTCTCTATATTTGGAAAGTTGGACCCGTTAAGGAAAAGATCAACCATTTAGCAAGATGGAGCTATTCCCTTTGGGCCGTTATGTTGAAGGCTGGGACCGATGCCATCTTCGAAATCTGTTTTAGTTTGTAACTTGTGGGACGGTGGGAAAAGTCCAGCATGAATAATACCAAATTTGATAAACCACCGCCAGAATCCTATACGATTGTCAAGACGTCAGTCAGCAGTTCCCTGAAATTCAAAAGACTGTGCTTTCCGATCGAGACGTTTCTGACATTACGAAATTTGAGGTTTTCACAGTGAATGCGCTGAAGATTCCAGTTGTCCGGGATATGACGTCGTGTATATTGCTGTATAGTTACCAACGTTTCGGAAGACCCATCCACATCCTTCTTCAGGGCATCTACACAATAGTAGCGAACACCGATAGTTTATATTGTGCAACGTTTTCCGTTTTTATCATCTGTACCCGTAGTTCGCATACATAAGGTGTGTCCAAGTTGTGGTCTGGTAGGATGTATTATGCGACTCGCAGCCACGTTTGTAAATTGCGTACTTTAAATATTACACATTAATTTAAGAGGCTGTACCACTTATTTTCATTGTTACACGTGCAGCCCGCACATCAGGCCACAATAACTGTTTTGGCCCTTTGGACACCCCAGGCATACAAGTATGCTTAGTATTTTGTCCCCTTAAAAAGCCTATTCCTAGAAGCTAGTGAAGTTATGGTTTTAATTTATTGTTAAGCATATCTGCGTAGTGTCTTTGTTTCCAAGATGGCAGGGAGACCAGAAAGACAGCGCGCAGTTTGCTGTAGTTCAGTTTGTATGCAGTTTAGTGGCGCTGTAACGTCCTCTCAGCTAAAATAATTGCCATTTGGCCGCACCGATGCATATTTCATGTTCTGAGATTGCTAAGCTCTCAAGTCTTAAAATACATGTGCGGCCTGGGCCATCCGCCACTGGCAGATGTCACGCCCACGAGACGATTCTGGCCACGTAAATATGCGGCACAGCTACTTCCGATGTCTATCGAATATGTAACGCGGGTGCCCGTGTGAAGTTGTGAGTGATACAGGTGATTCATTGTCATGTATTATGTGACTTGGGTGCGTAACTGAAATATGGTTTCGTTGCAATGGTCACTGTCCAGCAACACCTGCTCGTAACTAAGTATTGGCCTACAATTATGCGTATAGTCTAAGGAATTTCGATCATCGTGCGTAGGCATTGCGTTCTAAACCACGTTATTGAAGGAAAGATAGAGGGAAGGATAGAATTGAAGAGAAGACGAGGAAGAAGACGTGGGCAGCTGTTGGAGGATCTTAAGGAAAGGAGAGAATACGGGAAATTGAAAGCTGAAGCACTAGATCGTACTGTGTGGAGAACTCGCTTTGGAAGAGGCTATGGACCTGTCGTAAGACAGGCTACAGAATGGATGAATTCTTTGCTGTGTGCTTATAATCATATATGTGTATGAACATATGCACGTAAGTTGTATAAATTTAAAGAGTTTATTTGCTTATGTTCGTATATATGAATGAACTACACAGCACCACGTCCCAGAAGACTGCTGTCAGTATTATGGCAGCAGTCTTCTGGGATTTCATATCTCATAAACGTCGTATACACGTTCGGTTTCTGTCGTGACATTGAAAATACCGAGTTGCCTGAGCAGAAAGTGCACAGGCGATACAAGTGTCTGTTACCTTACGGCACTTGTGCGGCACTGCCGTTGGTGTGGTGTATGATAGAGATTATAATGAAACACGACCCGGTGACATGATGGCAAGGCCGGGGTACGGGTAAAGTTGTCGCTATGCACACCATTAAGGCGTATGGTTTAGTGGAAGTTTATCTGCACGTATTTTTTTTTTACCGTGGCATTAGATAGAGATTACAGGTGAGCTTCACGCATCGGCCGCATTACCCCCGAGGAAAGTGTTCCCGGTGCACATTGAATCGAAGAGTGTGTAGGCTCCAGAGGCGTCAGGACGCTTTGAAAGAGAGAGAAAAAAATTTTGTCCCTGCGGTGGGAGAGGGTGGGAATCGGGCCACAGTTTGTCAGTCGTCCAGTCCCTACCATAGTTACTACACCAACAACGTTATCCGGGCTTCCTGACCATCATACTTACTCCATGGTGCAGAGTCCTTCTTGAGAAGCTAACTGGTTTGCAGCTAGTCAAGAAATTCACCGCATTTCACGGAATCCGAAAGTTCATTACCGCACGCACAAGCGTCCGCCACCTGTCTCTATCCTGGGCCAGCCCAATCCAGTCCACATACCCACGTTCCACCTCCTGGAGATCCGTCCTAATATTTTCCACCCATCTACGCCTAGTTCTCCCCATTGGTTCTTTCCCTCCGGTTTCCCCACGAAGACCCTATACACCCCCCTCTCCTCACCCATACGCGCCACATGCCCAGCTCATCTCATTCCTTTCGATTTTATCACCCGCACAATATTGGGTGAGGAGTACAAATCATTTAGCTCCTCGTTATGCATTCTCCTCCATTCCTCCGTTACCTCGTCCCTCCTAGGCCCAAATATTCTCCTCAACACCATGTTCTCATACACCCTCATCTCCCTTTCCTCCCGCAGTGTCAGCGACCAAGTTTCACACCCATATAAAACAACAGGCAGAATTATAGTTCTGTATATCTTAATCTTTGAATTTTTGGACAGCAACCTGGAAGACAAAATATTCTACACCGAATGGTAGCAAGCATCTCCTGACCTCAATCTGCTCTTAATTTCTTCCGCAATAGAATTTTGATTTGTTAAAGTTGTTCCCAAATATTTAAACTCTTCCACACTCTCGAAGGTACTTATTATCAATCCTCACACTATGAATTCGTCCTGCATTCCGATCTCGAAACACGATCATGTACTTAGTTTTATCATACCGATTTGAATTAAAATATGCCGACATGTTAAATTTTACAAGGGACCCATGCAAATACAGGATGTGTCTTACATCCCAGTAATATAGGCCCACCCTTTGGGTCTGCTGTGTCGTATTTCTCATGGTGAGTTCCGCGTACGCCTGCTTTTAGGATGCTTGTATTCTAGTTTTCTTGCTGAGTTTCACGTAGGCCTGCGTTTGGTGTACTTGCGTTGTACTTCTCATACTGACTATTCCGTAGTCTCCGTAATGAGTTCCACGTAGGCCCATCTGTGCCTCCTGAAGGTTTACAAAGTATCCCGCGTGGAAAGATTTAAAGGTACTAGGCTATTGATGTATATCGATTGGGATGGTGTAAGAGTGAAAATGTGTTCTACGCAGTACGTGCCTCGTTCATCGCGATGCGTTTTTTTTTTTTTTTTTTTAGTGTAGGCGCGGGGATACCACTTTTTGCAATGATAAACGCTCTGAAAGAAAAAAAGGTTTATTG
>Ga0123352_10009206_pt1 | contig 15437 bp, 9 predicted proteins | sample TergutLab28metaG_FD_89700 | JGI IMG/M metagenome (GOLD analysis project Ga0123352, IMG submission 89700) | Labiotermes labralis P1 segment gut microbial communities from Petit-Saut dam, French Guiana - Lab288 P1 | ecosystem: Host-associated > Arthropoda: Insects > Digestive system > Gut ... | reverse complement strand
GGCACACACATTACTGAACTTAAGGCTGTCATGAATCAGGGAATAGGCAGAACCAACACTCACATTCAGCCTTCCTGCAACCTCTTCAACTGTTATTCTTCTGTTTTCACGAATCAGTTCCAGGGCTCTTTCTTCATTCCTCGTGGTCATGGCTGTAGCTGGACATCTAGAGCGCTTTGCATCCGTCACACTCGTGCGGCCATTTTCAAACATCTCAATCCACTCATAGACGATTCTATGAGAGAGAACTTTATTCCCGTACTGAGCACACATGCAGAGATGAATTTGTGCTCCTGGCACACCTTCTGCCCACAAAAAGCATATGACCGAACGCTGTTCCTCTTTGGTGCAATTTATAAGTTTTGCAGCCATCTTCACCACAGCGTGACAACTCTCATACTAAACTGCAAGGTCAGCCGGCTTGCCCGACTGACTAGTCACATGACATTCTCAGACAATACCAATTACTAGTCCTCCCGCCCTCACCGTTTCCTGCGAAAATATAAAAGTGCGGAAACTTTTTGAATTATCCTAGTATTTTGTAAGTTAAAATCAGTCTTCCTGTTACAGGCATGGGCATTACCAGGACTTTCAAAGGTTGGAGGTGGGTGGGGAGGAGGGAAGCTTGAAAACTAGCATTAAGCCATCTAAGAATATTTATATAGATTGTGCCAGAACCTTTATTTTATACATCCCTTTGTGATATATAAATTATATTAGAAAAAACCATTTATCACAACTAAAATTTTTGTTATCAGTAATAATATTTATTGCAACATGTTTTGGCCAGCTTGCCCATTGTCGGATAATACAAAACATGAAATAGCTGGAAGGGTTAATCCCTCCAAATATTTTGTATTTTATGTTATCTGATGATGGCCAAGCCAGCCGAAACATGTCGTAATACATATTAATACTAATAATAAAAATATTTAGTTGTGATGAACAGTTTTTTGTTATATGATTGTGCTAGGGTTTTGGACCTCTGTTAAAGTATAGATGATTTTTGAACATATTTAGTGTGTGTTATATTTTCTGTCTTTTTCACTGTCAGTCTTGTACAAAACTCTGATGGAAGGGGTGGGGGGCCAGATGCTTGACTTGCTCCCCCACCCCCAGCCCACTGCTGACACTTGTTATAGGTTGAGACAGGGATGGCATGGCATAATTACAAAGTGAGTTTACCATATGGTTAGTAGGAGCTGGGGTAGCTCAGTTTTTAGTGACTAAGCTGTAGGCTGGATGAGTTTTGAATCATGGTTCAGTTCCTATAGAGGCAAGAAGTCCATTTTTTTAAAGCATCTAGACTGAATCTGGGACAAGGCTGGGGTGCAAAGCTGACCACATCTTTGTCTAGTGCCAAGGCTAAGAATGCATAAAGTTGTACTCCTGCTGTCCCATATGTCGTCATTCTTCCTCTTCTGAAGCACGAAACTCGGTTGTGGACCTTTGTTTCTGATACAGTCTTAGTCCTGTCCCAATGGTCTCTGACCATTGCCTGCCTGTTTATTATGCCCAGTTTGTTTGTTTATTTTTTTGAACCTTGTCCCTCCATCTTTTGTATGGTCTTCCACTTTTCGTTACTTTTTCCATTCTAGCCTTTGCAGTTTGTTTTGGCATTTTTGCTTTCATTCGACATGACTATGCCATTTTAGTCAGGGATTTCATAAATTTTACAGTATCTTTCCCTTGTGATATGATCTTTATCTCCTTATTTGTTCTTATTCACCAGTGTTCTCCTTCTTTTAGAGGTCTGTATATTCTTCTTACAGTCTTCTGTTCAGATATTTTATGCCATCATTACTTGGTGCTCAATGAAGTATGTGGACACCCCTATTTTTTTTAGCTGTATTTTCAGTTGTGTACCTAAAGTTATTTGTCTGGCCTAATGTATTGTCTTTGTTATATGTTTTGAGTACAGTATTTGATCTCTCATCCACCCATGTTCCCAAGATTAATTTTAATGTTTTCCTCCCATTCCCTTCCTCAGCCCTTGATGTGGTCATGAGGTCTTACCTCCAAAAGTCTGTACATTCTTTTTCCCTGCATCCTATGTACATGCCCAGCACAGTCACCATCTTCACAATTAGAGTAGATTAGTGATTTGGTTCAAGCCCTTATGGTCCCAATGCACCTAGGCCTTAGATGGGCCTTTGATGCCCCATAATCTGATGCCAAGTCAAGGGATCCCTCTGCCTTTACTAAAGTTACAGATGGCCCCCTGACTTAGACTCTTAACATCCTCTGAGTCCAAGAAAGAGGAGACCAAATATGCATGTCTGAGTGAAGCCAGAGCTTTACACTCACACAAAACTTGGGGTGAGGTTTGTTCCTCTGCTCCAAACCTCCTACATAAGGGACTATTGGTCAGCCCTATTAAGTGATGATGTATCCTGGGGGTGTTATGTACAGTAAGGAGGCAAGTAACAACCCTGTATTGTGTGTGTCCTGTTAAAGGACGGAAGTCTGGTGTTTGCAGTTGGACTAGGGCCTAAAATCAATTTTTGAGCCTGTCTCTGGATAATGATAAGATCCCACCACATTACCATATGCTGATTGTCTCTCCAGGATTTTATCTTTCTTCTTATATTCCGCCTAGGGATCCCGAAAGCTGGTTCTGGTCCAACAAACTTTTGAACAGTACCATTTCTAGTTAGCTTGTTGGCAGTTTCATTTCCTTGTACCCCAGAGTGTCCAGTGACCCAAAACAGCCCAGCAGTATGATGGATGGAAGTGTCATTCACTGCCTTTTGGCACTCTTGTTCCAATGGAGAGGTTGTTTTGGCAGCCTGATAGGCCTACAGAGCCGCCTGACTGTTGGAGCAAATACTAGCGTATTTCTCTGACCTATTCACAGTACCTGGTGGCCTGTGTAAGTTTCAAAGCCACAAAATAAACTAAAAAATACAGTCAATCCCTGATACATCACCAGTGTTTGTTCATGGCAGTTTGCAGTAGGAATCAGAATTCTGTATAGTAGGGAATTTCTGTACACAGACTTCCCAAGGTACTAAGTGATGGTGATGCTGCTTTCGGGTTTGACAGTATTTCAGTTTGCACAGATCCTTCCACCTGCACCATATGCCATGGCCGTTCTAGAACTATTACTTTTCCATACTTTTACTTTTTTTTTTTTTTTTTATAGAACCAATGTACTGGATGTCAAGCTTAACAAATTTAATCTGGCTACGTAACCACGTGGTGGCACCGCTGTCTGAAGAGTTCACCTTCAGAGCCTGCATGTTACCGCTGCTCCTACAGTGCTTCCGACCAATGACTGCAGTTTTTGTCTGCCCACTGTTTTTTGGAGTAGGTACGACACTATTTATGAAATTGACGGGTATTCGTTTTGAATATTTTTGTGTTGGTTAGGTGGCCTTAATTAGTTATATGGAACTAAGCACCATATTTTGGTAATAGGATGGAGAACAACCATAACATAAATTCATTACTTCAAGCAAGTGAGTCTGTATCAACTCATGGTAAAAGAAGTGAGACAAAGTTGCATGTGTTAGGGAGACCGCAACATGCATGTAACACTGTAGATTATTGGATCATACTGTCATGTAGAATTTCATCATATCAGTGTGTTGCATGTTTTACTTTCTTTCTGGTAGAGGAACTTCCATTTTGTCGATTCTGTTAATAGGGGCTGGGATGGCACAGTCGGTATAGCAACTCACTATAGGCTGGATGGCCCAGGGATTGAATCCCGGTGGGGGCAACGTTTTCTGCACCCGTGCAGACTGGCCCTGTGGCCTACCCAACCTCCTATACAATAGGTACTTTGTCTTTCCTGGGGGTAGAGCAGCCGGGGTATGGCAACTACCCACCCCCATCTAGCACCAAGGTTAAAGAAAGTGTAGAGCTATATCTCCACTCCCCCACTGGGCCTTCGTGGCCTGTTCAAGGGTGAACTTTACCATTACCTTTTACCTTTCAAGTAATAAAAATAAAGCACCTTTGTGTATTTGGCTTGTAATCTTTCTGTCTTGTTTCAGCCCATTTTCATCATATGGTAGAACGAATGAAAAGTGGTTTAGATTTAAGAAGAGCATTAATGATATCATGTAAGTATGTTGTAATGTTGCAGCATTAATAATTTATTACAAAACAATGCAAATTTGCGGAATTGTTTTGAGTTTTAAAACATTTAGTGTTTGTGGATTTCATTTCAGGTTTTCAATTTTCGTACACAACATTGTTTGGTGCCTATTCAGCATTCCTGTTTGCTAAAACTGGTGCGTATAATTTTAACTCATAAGTTTGAAGCTAAATAGGAATTAAAGACTTGAATATCTGGAGTGTTGTGTGTTGTCACTTAATATTTAATTTCAAATTAAATTTATTAACCAGACATCAGTTTCTTTCAGCTTGTACATGTTGGTATGCATTCCGATAAAGCAGCGTGTACCAGCAGACTTGTGTAAAGTTTCACAACTTTTCATGCATTGTGTTTCATCCTTGACTGTTTAATCAGAGTACCGGGAAACTTGTTTTTGTTAAAAAAAAATGGGTCAGGAAAGGGGGGGGGGGTGTTGTGATTGGGTTGTCACTGCTTACAAGTAATATGTGTTCACATAGGAGATGCATGTCTCTGTGGATATGATGCTTATAGTTGACTGTTAATGTTTTATGTGTTTTGTGTGAACTGCGAACTTAATTTTCTTATTTTATTTTTGACATTTTCTGTAGAATAGTGACTACATTGATTTTGCATCTTTGCATCCCATATTCGTAGAAATACAGGGTTATTCAAAATGATTGTCGGGTTTTAACAACTTGTCATATACAATACACTTGAGATAGGAGTATATGTATTTTTTTATTTAATAAAACAACACTCCAAGTTTTGTTACATACCTTACAGGTGCTCTATATGTGCACCCTTTGTGATTCTACAAACATCAGCACAATAATCGAGTTTGTTCCAAACTGTTTGTAGCATGTCGGCAGTGATGGTTTCAATGACGGTTCTGATTCATACCTTCAGTTCTGGGATACTTGCGGGAAGAGGAGAAACCTAAACCTGATCCTTGACGTAACCGCATAGAAAGAAATTACATGGGGTTGCATCTGGAGTGTATTGTGTATGACCCTGACAATCTTTCTTAATAACCCACTATTCGGTATATGGGAGAGAAAACTTCGGATGTACCATTGGGCAGACAAAATGTTGAGCAGGAACTTTGATCCTTCTACTGCCCATTCCCAATGTCCTGTCACTTTCAGTACTCTGCTGCATTGTGTGTTTGTCTCACAGCACACTTATCTGAGGGTGCTGTCTGTACATTATAGTTTTTGTGTTAATTGCAGGCCATTTTGTGGCACCATTTGCAGCTCATGCCTTCTGCAACCACATGGGGTTCCCAGATTTTGCGGAGATTTTAACGTATAAGGAACCTCAGAGAATATTCTTGATGTCGGTGCTTGTTCTTGGATTGGTGGCCTGGTGTATGTTGCTTACACCATTAACAAACCCTGCATGGTATAGCAATCAACTGTTCTGGAAGAATCACTGATACTTATTCAACTGGGTGTACATCATTTGTATGACACCACTGGATATTATTCAGTCAAGACAGGCAACATTCTGTGATTAATGTTGAGGGGAATAAAATTAATTTCCTAGCATTTTAATGGAGTTAGTACACTCATGAAGTCTTTAGACATAACCAAGAATATTGGTGTGACTGTGTCCATCCCAAGAAAGGGCTTCAAATAGATGTTAGTATTGACTGAGTTACTCTCATTCACAATTACAGTAATTTGAATGTAGGTATAATGTTTTCTTTGCATGATGAAGAGCAAGCATTGTGTGTTCCTGATAGTGTGGGTATCTCCATGGCTGTGATTCTGTTCTGTTATTACCATTGTGGGTTACTGTATGAAGGGTTGTTACTAATTAACAACTACAGTAAACACATATACTGGATATTTATTAAAATTTTAATTGTACAGAAGTGTTATGTGCTGCAGCAGGAAGCTGTGATTTAGTTGCACCAGCCGCTAGTCTCACTCCAGCGGTGTGGTCCGGTTGACTGCAGGTGAGTGAATGCCTGGTCAGCCAGTTGGTGGAGATGCACAGTAAGATGTGTGGCGGAGAGCTGGGCAGAGGGCAGCTGTGTCAGGAACATGTCTCGGAGGTAGCCCAGTCATGGCCGGATGCTGCTAGCTGCCAGTCCTACAGCTGAGCCGCAGTTGCCCGGTATAGCACTGTGTTGTTACTCCTTTTGGTGCCGTGCAGTATGGTTATGTGGGCGAACGTTGATACTCCTTTTGCGAGCTGAGAATGCTTACTCTTTTCATTGAGAGCAATGAATGCTCTTACTCCTTTTGGTGAACAGCGAATGATGTCCAAAGCCTGGAGAGGTCAGCTTTCATACTATGCTACCACTGGACTGCCTGCTGTGTGATTGGTTAGCCCTAGAGCTTGTAGGAGTGGTAAGGCAAACGACTACCAGTTATTTGGTTGGTCGGTGATGTGTATTGGAGCAGATTACAGTTTCTCATTGTTTGACTCTGGAGTAAGTTGTTATTTCGTTCAGTGGAAGGGGTAGTATATCGAGCAGAGAGAGCAGGGAGAGCTGCTGTATGGAAATGGTCATTTCTGGAGATTGTTCAGTCCTACATGTCAGATGCCTTGGTGTGATTTATGAGGACTGCTTACAATTAGGAAATTGGTAATCACATGCAGAGCTACCGAATTAGGTCTGAAGCTGTGTTCAGAGGGTTTCTCTTACTAAGCTAATTATAGAGAGGTGAGAATTGTGAAAGAACAGCATTAGAAGGCAATTCCTGGATGTTATTTGTGTCATGGCTTGTGTCTTTTTCCTTTTCAGATTCTTTAAGTTTTGGACTGTATTCATTTCAGGGGAACTTCATATTTCCAGACATCTTTTAACCTTTATCCTAGTGGGATGGGTATTCAGTTGTACATCATGGTTTATGAAAAATATTACCTGAACAGAAAAAGATAACATTTTAAAATTAATGATATTTTGTGGAAAATAAAACAGGGATTATCCAGCATGACTTAAAAATGCAGTCAGTTTCCTTGTTGTCTCAATATATAACATTAATTTCTAGGGTTTTCCTATGTGCATTCCTGTGTGCCTTGCAGTTCTTTAAATGGTTAAAGAGATTGGTTCATGCATGTAGGAGCTGGGATAGCAAAATGTTCACATATTTGTCATAGAAGCAATCAACTAAATAAGCTCCCTCAAACACTAATGCTTTTGACTCATTTTATTCTTGAATGGGACACCAGTTGTTGTGACTTAGAATTTTGTGGTTTTTCTCAGTCCCACTAGGCAAATGCTGGGATAGTACCTCAGGTCAGGCCATTACCACTGCCACATCCTTTCCCATTCATTCATGAATAGGAAGTAGAAGAGTGCATTTGGTGTATTGACTATTGACTGGGCTTGTCTATGTTCATATCACCATATGTTTTTCAGCTGAATTTCCCAGACTTGTACTGTTGCATTGCTACTTTTTATGTAGTACGCATTTGGAACAGCTATTCAAAATATTCTCCAGCCTGAGATTTTAGGCCACACATAGTCCCTGTACACGCTACATTAGTATCCTTTTTCCTTTCGTGTCTTGTGTCTCACTCCAATTGACTAAATGTGAGTGTTGTAAACCAGTTCCTTTTGTTCAAACATGATTCTAAATTTGAATGTGTTTAAAGCTGTCTTGGGCATCTTCAGTTTTGCGATGATTTTGAGTCCATTTGTTGTTAGGAGTTATAGATGCTGTCTTTTGAGGTATTCAATTCTGACTGGATCTTCTTCAATTACACCACACATTTCATTTCTACAAGTGAAGCTGAAAAATTTTCTTGTGCCTGTTAACAAATTTGGGTTCTGTTTCTTATCATCAGTGGTAGTGCTTGCACCTGTCACCAAGACATATGTCAGATACTAAGCAGTTAGGTATGTTAACTTTTACTGATGTTTTTATGGATGCCTGTTTGGTTTGTGATTAGTTTTGATTCACCTGAAGAAGGAAACAGTTTAGATCTTCACTCTTCAGGGATCTTATGCATTATACATTGGTACCAACTACCAATCTATGCTGTGTAATATCCCAGAAGAGCAAAGATGCTATTCATACCATGGCAGAAGCCTGAGTCAATGCAAGGAAACAGATGTTTCTGAAATGTTTTGGTGTGTACATAGTGGCAGTGCAAAAAGTCAATGTAAGTAGGTGCAGGTAAAGGAATCCCTGTACAGGCCTTGAGGGTTCCAGGAGACAGTCTGCACATGAAGATGGTAAGGTTGTCAGCCTTATGCGTAGACCATCTTTACCCCCCAGGAAATATTCCTGGTACTCATTTCTGTTAAGAGGCTGAGTTGATCCCATGGCTGTTTGTGGATGGAAGGATTATGTGAATGAAATATTCCAGTGACACCATTGGGATTTAAACCCACTACCTTCCAGCTTGCACTACTGCATGCTTCCAAAATAAATATCAGTGATAAAACACATGTTAAACCATTGTCAAAAATGTAGATGATCCTTGTGGTGTGATGGCATCATCACTGTTTGCTCCTCCCATTTCCGTCATGTTGTCTCTTCTATTTCCGATGTGTACATAGTGTTCCCTGCTTCTGTTACGTTGTCATTGTTAGCCTTTAAACGAGTCAGCTTCCCTTCGTTGTTGCAAGATTTGATGTTCTTGGCAGTGATGACATAGACACAATCCCAGTAACACTATTCCAGGGTCCTTCTAGTTCAAAAACAGTAAGCTGCTTGGAAAAAAGGGGTATGTTACATGGACAGTGGGTTGTGCTAAAGATGGAACATGAAGGAGATTTAAGGGGAGTTGACAAGGGCTGGTTGTGCGATGCATAAATTAATGTGACTGGTTGGTAGAGACCGGGCAGGTGAGTGAGAGACATCTTAGATGATGATGATGTAGCCAAGGGAAGTTGAGGAAAATGACACAAGAAAAGGGTAAAATAAGTGAGGAAAGTAAATGTGGTGACTAGAAAGGGAGAGATCATGGATGTAATTGGTCTTAAAAAGGACCATAATGCTAAAATTGTGTGTCATAATTGGGAGGCGTGCTTTGTTAATTAAAGAACAATATTTTACTTCAAATTAGGATGCTGAAAACTTCATGTGTGTACTTTCCATTACAAAAATGTAAGGTGATCATGTATTAATGTTTATAAAAATCTTTATTTGTTGTTAATTCTACTTACCTATACATTTTTTATGGTTTTCTATGCTGCTTATCAAATAATATATTTAATAGAAGCAAGGTCCTCAGCTAAGTATTTAAATGTAAATGAAATGGAGGACAGTAACACGTTGAGTTTCCGGAAGTTTTCTTTTTAGAACAGCGTGTGACGGACAAAACCCAGAAAGCAAGTGCTCCAAAATGTAATATATCACTGTCTGAACCATGCAGAACTGACACCAGCAATCTTATTGCATAGAATTAAGGATTTTTCTGTCAGTAACTTCATTGTTGCAACTATAAGTCGAAAAAATCATTGACACCGTTAAATATTAATTTCTTTATATATTCTTAGAATGAAATGTACATATAATGAGGTCTTACCTATCCAGTCCATAATGCAAAATATAGCCTCCCTAAACCGTGTAACATTTATATTAGCCTATTGCCTCCACATTCAGGTAGAAACAGTGTAATGTTTTGATTGAAAGAGATTCCATTCGTCCAACTTTATGCATTGTTGCCTCCACATAAGATTATCATTATGAGAGTTGAGGTTTCCATGGCTGTGAAAATTAAATTATCTTTCGGGTTACAGGGCCATGTAGCCAGTCCATTACTTGGTTACAAACATTTCAAGGCAACCTACTGCCTACATTTTGAGGTTAGCAATATGTGTCAATTTAAGAGTTTTTTCACAAACACAGCTGTTTTATGGATGTGTAATAATGTAAAGCATTTGGAGTGTGTTAGATCATCTTTGACAGAAATGCTTCAGATTCCAATGCTGCTAACAGTATGTTCTCCAAGATGCAGAATTATGTATTCCATAGATTTACACCATGATGTTCCACAGTTTAATACAGAACAAGCAGTTCCTTGTACATACGTTTGCAAAACAGTACTGTACTTGCAATTCATGTGCAGCAGCTGGCATGTACGAAGAAGTCTTGATAAAATCTGTGATTAAGTATCTGTGTAGCGCATTACTGACAGAGGATAAAATTGGTCCCAAAATGTTAGGCACTTTTGTCTGTGCAAAAGCCACAAGAATTGTTATAAATATGAACAATATTTGATACTACAGGTGTATGATAATATCTTCCATATCAATCTTTTTCCAAAGTGAGAACTGGATCAGTTTTATCACACTCTTTGATCAGTGTTTTCATGTACAAGGTCACAGCTTTGACAATGAGCACTGTTGCCTTCTAAAATGTAACACCGTGCAGTCTGGTGGAAGTCGTGAAGTCACAGAGTAAGATCAGGAATGATGGAGGCAGCAGGTTCCTATGAAATGTTGGTACATCTCTATATGGCAGAAAACAGCAGTATTCAATGCTTTTAATGTCCGGACTTGGAATATATTGTTATTTGGTTGCAGCTGTGTGCAAGAATCAATATTATTAAGTCTTCCAGAACTGTACTGTGGCCAAAGAAAGATGTTCCATGGATGATGGCGATGGCAGCACTTGAAGTTGCCCACTTTCTGCTTACTGTTGCATTCCCTTCCAACCCAATTGTCTGTTGCTACTGAAGGTGATGATGTGGTTATCACTTCTCACATTCATGTGAAAAGAAGTACAAGAATGAGGGAGAATATGCAGTATAGGTTCAATACATGGGACTTATTTTTGTGGCCACAGTACAGATTTATTAATATGTTTTCCATGAAGCACAATGTGTTCTGGCTCAGGTTTACATCAGTGTGTGGTTAAATGTTGAGATGCACAACATAACATAACCGTGCACTAAGAAACTCGTGGCCATATATAACTAGTCAGAAGTGTACAGTTACTACCTGTAAAATGAGTATCTTTAAGTATTCATGCTTAAACTGTCTTCACTGTTGTGCACATGTGACAACTTCTTTTGATGTGTTGCTATAAACAGGTTAACCATAAACACAAAATAATACAGATTATTGCACAAATTATTTTAGACCTACTTTTGTGTAATCTTTTGGTAGAAGAAAGCACACATGGTAGAGGTAAGAAATATATACAGAATTTTAATCTATAAAGTGGAAAGGAATAGACCACCCCCAGAGACCCAGAAATAGATGGGAGGTGTGGCTATTAAATAATGAAACTGGTTTCACACAAGTACAGTATTCTTACCTTCATTCATACCATTGTGATATGATAATGGCAGTATAGAAGAACACTGTCATTCCTAAGTTGTGGTCAACAGTGTTTTTCCACACCGTTATACATACATTATTAATGAAATTATTGTATGTGCATTATATTTTCTTTCAAAGTTATTTACTGTGGGAGCTACATACCCCTCCATATGAGCCTTCCAGGCCTTGTAGCATCACTGAAGTCACTTTGTGAGATAACTGTAAAAGTAACTCTGCCGTCTTATCCATACAACTAATGTAATATGGACGGTTTTGGTGGCAGCTTTCTTCATTCTCACAAGAAATGTGACGTTTATACTAATTTCTTTTTGTAACAGAGTGTGATCATGACAAGTTAAAAAGTATATAAAAAATTTATTACTTGATACTGTGTCACCATAACTGAGCATTGTTTGGCACATAACTGGGGAATATTCAACAGTAACTAGTGTATATATACATTTATATATTTATGTTTTCCAAGGTCAGGAATTTTGCTTGAAGTATCATTATTTAGTAGCAACACCTTGTACGGAAATAGTTCTTGAAAAAATATGTGAGTGTATGGAGTATATTCACTCTAACCCAGAATAGGGTACACTATGATGTTCTGATGAATATGGGAATGAATTTCCAAGATCCATAAAAGGAAGTGTTTTTACCATCTGAGTGACCCTCAACTTTGTAAGAACCCCACAGAGTGTAGTTAGTTTAGTTATATGCATTGCCACTAGGATGAGTTATTCCCACTCTCTCACTTCTCTGCTTTCTGTGGTCTCTCCACTTTATACTTGGTATCCATAATGGCTGGCTACTTGACATTCATGTTTGATCTTTCTGAAAAGTTCCATTTCTTGGCGTGCACATTACATCACTGTTATAATAATACTACTGATTTTTCTTGCAGTGTCTACTTTCAGATTCTGTAAAATGTCCTTGTTTCACATTTCATTCCTTTGCCCATTTAATTATACTGTTTTAATCCATGTTGAAGTTCCTACATCATATACACAAATAGGCAAGTATATTGAGGTTTTCAGTGTGCAGGATGTGAGGTTGCATTGCAAGGTAAGCAGTGCATGTTACCTGCCTTCATTCTCAAAGGGCAAGTGGACCATTCTTCTTAGTCCACTTGCCATTGAGAACAAATATGTTCCTTCAGAGTACCAGGAACCAATAACCTGGTGGCACATCATCACATCCCAGAAGAACCATCTTCAAATTACACTGCTATGAAAACCGCACAACTCGCATGCAAATATATATATACACATACACAGTGGGTCCTGATACACATTGGGGTCCATATAAAAAAGGTGGGACTATACAAAAATAATATATATGAGGGAATATTTCCTGACAAGAATGTTATACAAGTATTCTGTTACAAAAGTAACATGGCTGACTTCCAATACCAGCCATGCATCACATTAGATTCAGCACAAAGCAACAGAGAAGAGTCAAAGTTGATGCTCATAACAGATGCTGAAAGGCACAAAAAATAATTGTTCCTCCCCTTTTAAATTGCATGACTTAGATGTGGAATTTTTGTGTGGTTTTTTGAATAAGTTGCCAATGTAACTGCAGACACACTTATATGGAGGACCCCCTCTAATTTAACTTTTCCTGAACTTCACCAATTTGAAATGTTATCTGCAACAGCTGAGATGTAAGGTTATCATGCCAGTGAATATGAAGACAACAGTCTTCTTGGAATGTCACGCCATGCAGTTTTGTCAGCACGTCTACCAAACTACAGGGCATCACATCCCAGAAGACCAAATCATCAACTGTACCAGGTTGTTATTCACACCAGATCTAGAGTGAATGTAGAAAAGTTGTATAACAATTTTTAAACTGGTAATACTTATGTAGTCCTTTATATGACTGTTATGTCATTAACACTTTGGCACTGGAATTAAATGCACAGTGTATGCTAAAAAGCTGAGAATTGAAATGGTCACTTTTACTTTGCATGCTGTCAGCAACATACACAAATTGTGTCAGGCATTTCGGCCACACACTGTGCATTCTGTGTGGATGACTTTCAGTTCCAAAGGGTTAATATTACTCTCTGTTGCTAGTATCTTATCATTCACTGCATAGTAAGAGGATTTGTTGAGCATGAAATACAATTTAATTCCTTAAGTTATTTACACAAGAATGTAAGTTAACCAATTAAGACATCAATACCAAATGTGGGAAAGCATAAATTAAGAAATTCCAGAAAACTCCGAATGAACAAATACACTGTATCTGTTCCCTTGACACTCCATTAAATACTGAATACATTTATATGAGGTGTAACTTTTTAATATCATCTTACAGGATAAATAACAGGGTGTGCAGTGTTTTCATGCTATACAATTTCCGTACTCATTTTTTTTTTATTATTATTATTATACAAAATTATCATTAACCTCTGACCTGCCATTAGACTACTTAATTCAAATAGATGTGTTCTGCTAGGCGTGTTATGATTTAGTATGACTGATGTTCAGAAGTTAAGTTTTTACTGCATGTAATTTATACTGTATAGGTGAAGTGTGTTCAAATGAAACTGATTCTAGTATTGTTATGGGTGAAGGAGTAGAGGCTCTCCAACATGAAGTTTACTGAGAAGTCCTCGCATTAAATAAAGGATGACGTATCAGAGAAACTTTGTTCTTTGAAATAGCCTCCTCCTACACCAATATGATTCCAATCATGATTCCATTTTTTCCCAGCATTCCATATGTGATTTTGAAGAAGTATGTCAGCCACTTTAGAGTTTTTCTTGTATTTCCACTGCTGATTCAAAGTGACATACTTTTACACTAAACTCTGATTCTGGGAACAGAAAGAAGTCTGTGGGGAGAGATTGGGGCTGTGAAAGCAATGGAGTTTTGTTTTCTGCAAAAAGTCCAAGAAAAATTCTTCATGGATTTTTCACCCTTGATGATGAAACCAGTGCGTTGTTTTTAAATATTCTGTACCTCGACAATACTAAAAAGAATGTACTGTTGCATATTTCAGTGGCAAAAGTGGTTATGTGAATGTGCCACAATCTTAACATTATATGTACACTGTTTGGTTACTTTTTTCCTCCACATAATTGTTCCATTTTTTATGTGCATTCACAGTCATGAAAAGCGTCCATCAGTTCGGTCATGTCTGTATCTCTGCAAGTATCAACTCGGCTCCCACTGGACGGACAATCATGAAATTTGATATTGGAGGCTTTTATTAAAATATGTCATAAAATCCTTATTTTTAAAATCAGACAAATATCGGGCACTTTACGTGAAGACCCAAGTTTGTATTGTATTACTGAGAGCAACATAAAGCCACCACAGAATCGATCTCACGACAGATGCTCCTGGGCTCTAAGGATAATCGAGCAGGCATAAGCAGTTCAAAATTTTTAGTACCTCAACAATCTTGAAGAAAACTCACTGTTGGCAACATGTTTAATAATGCTGCTTGAGAACAGACGCATCTCGTGGATCCCCTTCAATCTCGCTTTCCATGCCATCATTACAGCAACTAAATGCATGTACTGATACCAGGTATAATCCACTGCAGCATGAAGCAGTCGCAACTGCATCATGCTGCTGCACTTGGTTCTTCATGTGCAACTGCTCAGCAGCCAAATTCCAGACAGTAGTTGCTTACAGATGTGACATTGTTTACATACATACAGTGCACTGAAATGGTAGCTTCATACTGCCAGAAAAATATTTCCCACAAGTGTACACCAAACTCAAACAAGGGCACAGATAATCTAGTCATACATCATGCAGCAGATACAAAATTGTTACACTGTTAAATGTATGTTCAAAGATCACAAAATTTTACAGTACACAATGCTCGCTGATTTTTCTGTACTATAAAGATGCATATGAATGAATAATATGAAATTTATAAGAAAGCAGATTTGAAAATATTCTTCTATTATCATCATCATCACGTACCATACCCTCGTCCAAAGCGAGTTCTCCAGAGAGTGTGATCTAGTGCTCCTTTAACCTTTTGGCGCCGGAATTATTTTTTTAAATTTTAGCACACTCTGTATATAAAATGTGAATAATACAGGAACCAAATACGTTAGAATTATGAAACAAACTGCATTTTTAAGAG
>Ga0123352_10009202_pt1 | contig 15440 bp, 5 predicted proteins | sample TergutLab28metaG_FD_89700 | JGI IMG/M metagenome (GOLD analysis project Ga0123352, IMG submission 89700) | Labiotermes labralis P1 segment gut microbial communities from Petit-Saut dam, French Guiana - Lab288 P1 | ecosystem: Host-associated > Arthropoda: Insects > Digestive system > Gut ... | reverse complement strand
TATACCGACAGAGCGGCCGCCGCCGGTCGGCGAAGTTAGTGCCAACTTTTGCGGATAGAGGGGTGTCACGTGGTCAGCGCAACAGGTCCCCACAGCCGTTAATGCGACAAATATTCCAACTGTAATAAGAGGAAGGGGGCAAATCGGCCGTACGCTTTACAGCTTTCAGAATTAGTACTGTAGGAAGCATTGGCTGTCACACCTGCGTTTATTCTTGTTGCTGAATGACGGATATTTATGTTGCAGGCCTAAAGATATAACAGCTACGTTACGCGCTAGACAAAATTCAGTAACTTTATAAGAAAATTTAGTCTGAAGGCTTTGGTGACATAATGATAATGATGACGATAATAATAATTCCAGCAATAATAAATATAACGCCAAAAATCTAAACTCGAATAACAGAGAAATTTGTCACGCTCGGGAAAAACCAAAACTAGACTTTAGTACGGTGTTGAAGACATACGGAGTATCAGTCTGTTCTAGCTAGGGCATGGGGAAATGACACAGACATCCTAAACAGATGGAAGAGACGGTAAATGGATAAGGACGAAGGGAGAGCCGAGGTGCGAAAATTTTCCCTGTCACTTTGACGGATTATATGGTGATTACGATGATTAGGATGATAATAATAGTGCAAGGATAAGGATGATGATGATTGTGATGGTAAGAATAGCTATGTAGTGCTTTGCATGATTGTGTTAAAGTGAATGTTTGTAGAATGGGATTCCAAAGAGTGAGAGTGAGACAGATATAGGAGGAATGCAGAATTTCAGCACAGGAATTGTGAAGCAGACGTCCGTCCATCGTAAAAACATAAGCGAGCGGGTCTTGCAGAGTTCTGTTGTTTGCAGACACGAGAGAGGCGATGACTGACTTACAGTAGGCAACACTGTATTGTTTGTTGAAACATGTTCTGCTCTGTAGCTGAAATAACACGTACCGTGGAGACGGATGCTGCGTGGTTTTTGGTATGTTGAAAATAATAAGCAAGAGACGGTTCGGATCATTTCGTCTCCAGTTAATATCCGTTATCATGCCTAACCTGCGGTAGACCAGTTATGTATTATAAACACTGCTCAGTGAATAGCCGATTATTTCGAAGAAATTAGAGAAGCAGGAATGAACAGATGTGTATTTGGCAAGAGAACTTCTCCGACGGTGTGCTTATATTGGTGGTATGTACTCTTTCATTTTTCCTTTTCGAAAGGCATTGTTTGCGGTTTTGTGCTTGTAATTTCCTTGATTTCTTAATGCTAGTCATTAAAGATGCAGCAGTGCATTTAGTTAGAAATTCAATAATTTTCATCATAATTTGTTACTATAATTACATTAAAAATGCTTGATATTAAAGTTTTCAATATGAATAAAGACTGCAATTTTGTGTAATTTACCACTCTGCAGATTTACTTTTCGAAAATATTTGACACAATCTTCATTCCAAGTAAAAGTTATTTTTCGTCAATAAGAAAAAAGGTTCCGTCCCATTCCGATATAGACAACACAATTCCGTATTTAATACACATACTTCCGTTACTCTGAAAAGTAAAAGATGCAGGTGTGTAGACGAATATACGGCTTTCAGACTCTATCACCGTCTACGTGGGCATATATACATAGGCCGAATTAGCACTTCGGCTCAATATATATATATATATTAATATTTAGTAATTTTAGCGCTGTGTTTATTTGAGGTCGGTGGAATACTCGGCCGATATACAGTGAAACTTTCGCAGAGTGCAACCAACAAGATGTTTTGTTTCACAATTTATTTATTTCTGTAAGACGCTCTACATGTATCAGACGGTCTTTCCGTCCATCATCAGCAGCTCAAAACTGCACATACAGCGTCACGTCAGGTATTTGTCAGACCAATACCTGACGCTGTATGTGCAGTTTTGAGCTGCTGATGATGGACGGAAAGACCTTCTGAAACATGTAGAGCGTCTTACAGAAATAAATTAATTGAGAAACGTCGCATCTTTTGGTTGTACTCTGCGAATTTATTGGCGATGCGCGGAATTATGAATCGTTAAATATAGTGAAACCTGAGTACTATCGCTCGGCCTAGTTTTGAAGTAAAGTCTGCTGACACCAGGGATCTACAGTGGGGGATGAATAAGACAGCACACGCCTTATCTACTGTAGGAGATTCATTAGCAAGTTTGGTACTATTCCAGGCATAATGCATCTATGGGAACAGTTCTGTTTATAAAATTTTATACGTCACAGCTGTGTTCCAAATTCTCTTGCAAGTGCTGCATGCGCCTGAAAATAAATGAATTGAGTTTATCTGAGAGAACTGTCAGATATTCCAGTTTGCTATGCAACACAGACGTTGCGGAACGGATAGCAGTCTGGAGAATAACTTTCAACACGTTACGTTAGAAGGGTTACTGGACGTTAATTTTAGAACACATTTGGAAAGAAGACATCACGAAGTGCTAGAATGAACACATAATGAATACAATCATGTACGTCAGCACTACTTATTCATTAAAACATAGGCTACATATTTCGACCCAACCTTAGGTCATCCTCAGGCCTGCGGCAGACTAAGTCATTGGTGCTGTTTGTATATTGGGATCCCAGTATGTTTAACAGTCGTAAGAATACATAAAATCTGGTATCTATTTTTGGCTGGATAAAATGCGTAGCTTACATTTATGATTAAAATGTTTAAAACATGGGTTGGTATCTATTTTTGGCTGGATAAAATGCGTAGGATCCCAATATACACACAGCACCAATGACTTAGTCTGTCACAGGCTTGAGAATGACCTAATGTTGGGTCGAAACATGTAGCCTATGTTTTAATAAATAAGTAGTGTTGACCTTTATGATTGTATTCATTATATGTTAGAGGACATTGTTTGTAAACTGACATCCTGCGCTTGCCCACCTTCGACCGGTAGCCGCTGTCGCTATGATTGTTGTGTTAAATTGAAATTTATCATTGCAAACGTATATTTGTTTATCAGTGGCAGGCTTGTACTTGATTATGCACACAGCGGAATTGTGCGAAAGCTACTTGGGAAAATTAAGAAAATGTGAAAGATGATATTAAAGTATAGATCACTACCAGGACATGATAATGTGTAATTTAATATGTGTAGCGAACTAAGTGGCATCACATTCCAAACGCAGGATTAATGACACATTTTCACCACAAATAGTACACAAAATCTTATCCATTATTAAAAGGGATAAAAAGTAAATAGTGCACAGGAGAAAATATCTGATGTTTCTGGTTCTGGTTGGGGTTTACTGCTGGGCTTCCGTGAAAAATAGTGAGTTTACCGTTTCCTGCAAAGGTGGAAAACCTATTTAATTTAATACCTGTCCAACAAGATGCGACTTATTCAGTTTATTACATTTCTATAGGCAGCTCTACATGTTTCGGGTGTTGACACCCATCATCAGGAGCTGGTACAACTGTAATTACAGCTTCTGGTATTGATTAACTGAAATGAGTAAAACACGCTACTATTAATACTAATGTATAATTTAAAATTCTAGATTGGTCTTATTGAATGTTACTAGTCTTGACGAATATGTATATATAAAATAATGGTGGATGGTTAAAAGCAGTATTTTTAAATTATGTACAACAAAATATAAAATAAATAACAATATATATATATATACATAATTTAAGTTATGCTGAAGTTCTATCGGAAAATGCAATAACTGACTTTGTTTATTGCATTTTCCGACAGATTCAACATAACATAAATTATATATATATTTTTTGGTTATATATTTTATATTTTGTTGTACATAATTTAAAAATACTGCTTTTAACAATCCACCATTATTTTATATATACATATTCGTCAAGGCTAGTAACATTCAATAAGACCAATCTAGAATTTTAAATTATACATTAGTATTAATAGTAGCGTGTTTTACTCATTGCAGTTAATTAGTACCAGAAGCTGTAATTACAGCTGTACCAGCTCCTGATGATGAGTGTCAACACTCGAAACATGTAGAACTTCCTACAGAAACGTAATAAACTGAATACAGTCGCATCTTGTTGGACAGCTGTTAAATTCGATTCACGATGCACGGACCCATGTATATAAAATTCGTGGAAAACGTATCGTCCAGCTGCGCACTCGGCATTTCCGATGGAAGACTTTTCTCCAGGGGGTTAGTCCGGTGTGATAAGTCTGATTTTCATTTCTCATGTCTGAAACCATGTTTCGAGACTATGACTTTTTGGTTCTAAAAATTACAAACGACCTAAGAACACAGAACATAATTTACAGTCTACATAACCTGGGTACTGAATGTCAAGTGTGTCTTATGTAGGCTTATTGTTTATTAATTCGGGCCATTTAATGGAAATAAATTACTATAACTCGAGATTTATGATCATAGATGGGGAAGGTGGTGGGTTTAGGATTATCAACAATATTCTATGACACATGATAAAGAAGTATAGTGTGTGAGGTTGGGTGAACACTCATGTAATTTGTCTTTATTTTCTTCTCTGTTTTTAAAGAAATTAAATGTGTGTGTTTGTGGAAAAGGCGTATAGATTTGTGGAATTAATTATAATGTAAGCCGCCCAATGTAAAGCTTTCAAACAAGAGATATATAAATCGTAATCTAGTAGTGTTAGTATATTTTCTTCGCAATCGTTCGCGAATACGATTTTCATTTATCCGCTGTTTCCCAGCTGTATCCAGTCAAGAGAGTTGCGGTGATGAGTTTTGTGAATCAGCGGTTCTTTTTCCTGGATGCATGGCCAGGGCCGTGGCTCGTGTAGCCAGAAGGCTGGAGGATCACAGCTGCAGTGGCCCCCGAAGATTATTGCTGCTTTGTGCCTTTTGTGAAACTTTTAAGTGTTCTGTACGTAATGTTTTATTTAGTAAAGGAACAGGAAGTTTAGGATCTTGCGAGCGCTAATAGATACGGCGGTTCCCGTAACGTCCATTTTACTGCTCTTGTAAACCGCGGTTTTATCATCGGGGATATTTTTTAGCAGCCTAACCCTAAACTGCACGGTTTGTGTGGGATTACTGGACAGGCATTCCTTCATTACTGTTGGCCGAACTACCTTGTTGCGCTTTCATTTGAAGAATTTTGGTGACCCAAGGTTCGTTGAACTTCCCCTAACTCAGATTAATTTTGGCTTCGCTGGCAGCTGGTGGCAGTTTCAAAGGCCGGTTTCGGCGAATCAGTTGCTTGTTTCTCGCTACACCTACATGTTTGTTATTTATTCATGCCTTGTTCATTCACTTGAGTGTACTTATTTTATATGTGCTTTAGTAACTGAAAATGACATGCGAAACAAAGAGCCTTAAAATTGTGACCCATAGATATGCGAGTAATGTTGAGGTCTTATTTAAGTAATTTTAAGTAACCGTTATAGGAAAAATGCTGTTTTGTTCTAGGTTTCTCGCTCTCATTGCGATTTGGGTGGATGTAACACCACAGAGAAGAGAGAAATGTTTGTACTTGTAATACTTAGTGCCATTTCTTGTATATCTTTTATAAGTAACGAATCACGTAAAGACAAATATTTCGCTAACGTATAACATGAATTTCTTCTAACGATTTATCTACATATACAACTCAACTAGAACCACAGCGTACTCATTATTTTACTGATGGAAATGACAAAGTAATCCCTGTACAGTCCTCAACAGTCCGTGAAGTTTCCAGGAGGTTTAGGCTCCCAGATTTACAGACATTTGGCACATGATGGTAACAGTTGTCAGCCCTAGGTACCGGCCGTCTTTACCCACAGGAAATATTCCTGGTACTCATTTCTGTTAGAAACTGAGTCGAACCCAGCGCCACAGTGCGGCCGGAGGAAAAAGTCCATGAATAATCACTACTACCCCATCGAGAAAGGAACACACAACCTTCCGGCTTGTGGCGCAGTGCCAGTTTATGGCTGAAACATGACTGAAGTTGAACTGTACATCTGTTGCTTCTTCTATTGAGACGCTTAATAACCAGTGTAAAAAGACTTCCCCGTAATTGAAAATTGATTTACCTGAAGCTTTTGTAGTTTCGATAGTGGCTATGGTCTTGGTCGAAGTATTTATCGCTATATGTTAATTTAATCCTGCATGAGGCTATTATAGTCCTGCAATAAAGAGAGAGAGAGAGAGAGGGGGGAGGGAGAAAGAGAGAGAGAGAGAGAGAGAGAGAGGCACATGTCTCGTTAAATTCTAATTCTCCTTTTCAAGAAGGAAATATTTCATGTTACTTTCATGGGTTCAACTCTCCTTCTGCTATGATATCTATTAATCTGTAAACCAAAGTTACAACATTAATTTAATAGGCTGTCATGGCGGCTTCAACATAACGCCAGCTTAAGCACATTTCGTTTTCTAGTATCCTATTCGCGTTCTAGCTTTGTGTTTTCTTTCTTTCTTTTATCTTTCACCTTATACCTTGAGTTCTATGTCGAGGATTTACGATTCTCTAATATATGCAACTACGACTTTTCTAGGAGCTGACAGATTCTTTTCATGGTATCTTATTTGCATATCGCAACACAGATGATAACTTGTCTTTGTCGCGAACATATTTTGAATAGAAATTGGATGGTCGACGCTGTTAATATTATATGAACGGTATTTTTAGATCGCTTCTTACGGCAGGCTACCGAATGTCGATTGGTAACCGTGCATCACAGGATTGAAATTGTTTATGCGTTTTGCAGTGTCTGTGTGTGTGTGTGCAAGATGAGTGAAAGAGTTTATAAATAATCGTAAATAGGTTTGGAACTTGTGTGAGGTCCAGCATGAGTTAAATTGTTGTTAAAACGTCGATAAATAATGCAAGAAATACATTTACTTAGTTCCAAATTATTGTAAGGAATATGGCATTTATTTCTGAACTTAAATTCTGGGAATTTTTACAGCAATGCGAAAGAAAATGTTGTCGACATTGGCCAAAATTCTTTGTTGTTTTTACTTATGAGCATCTGGATTTCTTCAAAGTGTGAACTATTTACGTAGCCCATGGGATGCAACTGTATTTACGACACTTCATGAAGTCGCAAAAAATAACCATCAGTTAATAAGGCAGGCTTCTAACCTGCCAGTTGCCAGCCTTCTTTCTATAGCAAAAACCCATATATCTCGGTCCATGATACTTTACATTTTGTGACTCCTGCCATGCGCTTCGAGCACCAGACTTGGTAATGATGAAGCAGCTTTTTCATAGGCACGTATGACCAGGACTGTTTCGTGGTGCAATATGTACCAAAACTGCACCGTCCGATGATAACTGGCGCCATCTTACAGCTTGTCATTCGACGAAAGAGCAGCCAAAAACACGCGACTAACTTTTTAAACTGACTTGATTTATCCAGAAAAAAAGGGGTCATCAAATTCTGACTTGCCCTAGGCGAAGCTTAGGTTTGTCTTCCCCTCCCACGAAATCAGGATTATATCCTCTAAATCTACGGTTACAACACAAAATAACGTTGATTGTAAATTTTCTTTTCACTCTTAGCAAGTACAGTATTCAAAGTACGTGTTTCAGCTTCCGGACCCTTGACCCCACATGCTGCTGCTTTACACGTCCGCCTTGTTCTTGTAATGCGATAACCAGACCCCGATCCAAGGTGAGCTTAATCCGAAACTCTGTAGTAAGCAGGCACTGAATTTTCCGAGTCAGTTCCTGTTGACATTTTCCTAAATTTGAAAATCACAACCAAAAAATACACACAATTGCTATAAAAACGAAAAATATGGAAACCATAATTCCATCTGCATTTAGTTCTTGCAAGTGTAATTAGAAGTATACTGCACACACCTAGAATTATATTCGTATCTTTTAACACTTTGCGTACTATTCTTCTGTTTGATGAACTAGAGTGTTCTGAGGTATGCCGACAAATTACCAAGCCGTGATAGGTTTCTTCGGATGTATTCCTGTTTTCCGTAAACGTGGAAATTATTGGAACAAACTTCACAAATTTGTACTTCGTTTCTTAATCTTCCATTCTTCTTCCGAAAGGTCGCAAGGTCATTAAGTTTGTAATTAGTGTATTTAAACGAACAGAACCTAACGAGGTAGAAGTGGTTGGTTGCGTGAACAGCTTGATTCATTAACAATTTAACCTCGAGCACATACAAAACTGATATTAACCGAAAGCCTTCTCTTTTGTGTGATGCCTCTCGGTATGTGTTCTCTCATTTGTGTTGTACATGTGAACTCAGACTCTGTTCTCTGTTTTTTTTATTAGTTTTTACGGCTGTGAATACTACTGCGACGAAAGAAGCACTGAAACGATCGTACAGAAATATATTGGTAATTGTCCGACATGCAACACAAAGCAGTATACTTATTATTCTGCACGTTCACTCTACATATGGCCAAGCTACTAGCTTGGCCACGTTGGAGGGAGGTAGCTGCACAAAAAATATGACCAGTACCGGAGACTGTAGTTACAGTTTTGTGTACTGATGACGTGTGTGGTTGACACCCGAGACATGTAGATTGAACGTGCAGAAATAATAAATAGACTTTGTGTAGCATCTCGATGGACAATTACTAATACAGATCAACGATGCACGGAACCATGAACATAAAAATACTGAAATAAGTATCAAATTTAGGTGTTTGGGAGTGCATAAAGTTGGATGCCTAGATTTGAGGTGTGAAAGTAAAACAATCTCATTACAGACCTGGACAGGCCCAGAGGGTCCCAGGAAGCTGAGGTTCCCAGATTTCATGACAATCGGCACATGGAGGTTGTAAGGTTGTCAGCCCTACGCACTGGCCGCCTTTACCCCCAGGAAATATTCCTGGTACTCATTTCTGTTAGAGGCTGAGTGGACCCCAGGGCCACAGTGCGGCCGGAAGGATTATATTAACGAAAAATTCCAGTGACAATGTCGGGAATCGAACCCGCAACCTTGCGGCTTGTAGCGCAGTGCCTCAACCAACTGCGCTACCGCGTGAGATTTAAGGGGTACTGTAATAATGTATTACATAAATAAAATGAAACATTTTTATTTTTCAATGAGAAATTATTAAAAATTAAGTTCATTGAAAGAACCCCACATCAAAATCAATACTAAATAAATTTCAATAATTTTTGGTTACAGATTTATAGACAAGTATGAAACCGCAAGAAAGTATATTATCTTCATAGCACGAAGTTACCCCAAATGTATGAACTGTTAAATGAAACTGTTGACAAGCATAGACGAATGATGAGGAAATTGTATATAGATACTTTCGTGAAACAAATGAGGAAAGCGACTACTAGCTTCATCATATCTCTCTGTGCGCATGGAAGAATTGAGTTTCCACTGGACAGATTTTCTTAAAATTTTGTTCGGGTCTTTTACTAATAGCTGTTGACTGTAATCAGTTTCGGTTAATTGTGACAAGAGTACGAGTCAGCTCAGAGGCTCGCCCAAATTATTGACGATATGTCGCTGAATATTTTGCCGGCCGGTAAAATATTCCAAAAATGTTCAATTGAAAATTAAAACACACATTTTACGTCAAATATATTTTCCGAAATTTGCGACGTGTAGGATAAATAGGGCATAACCACCGTCTAATAAATATTTAATTATCTAAACGTAATATATTTGTTAAGTCAGCAATATGCGCTTTATAATAAGAGCAATTGAGAGAAAATACCAGTACACAGTGCAATATGCCGCTAGACTTATGTAAAGAGAGAAATTATATAACAAATTAACTCTCAGTATGATGTGTTCTTCCACATTGTAAATGTGTGGTCTACGACGGAGTATTGTTTCCAGTATGTGTTATTACAATATTTAGAAGTAAATGGAGGAGAGAGCTGTTAGGTTTGTAACATTACTTCTTTCAAAACAGGCACGTGTACTTATTACAATTAGGACAGTACACACTAAAGTTAGGCCTGAGAATTTAGTGTTCCGAATACACATCAGTTTTGCCTTGCACGCACATTTCCTATCTTCTTTTCCTGTAAAACGGATAGTAATGTCATAGTAACTGTACCAAAGACGTAGAAACGGAAAAAAACAGAGAAACCTGCTGAACGAAGGTATGTCAGGCTATAAGGAACATCATGAACACGCGTGTTCGTATTAAGCTAAGCGCCGAAGTGATGTACATACGACATATGATATTTGACTGACGTCAGTGTGACCGAATGGATTTTTGTGGTTTTCCTCATTTTCTCCAGATTAATATCGGAATACTGTTTTGAAAGAACGTGGCCACTCCCTTCTAAGTCCCTTGCAGTTCATCATTTGTCAATCTCTCGTCAAAACAAAGCAGTGCCAGACAGTGGCCACCAAAAGTGAGTCAACCACTATCAAATACGCCTATTAATTTTTGATCTTACTTTTCGAAACTAATTAGGGATTAGATGTAATTGAAATGTGTGAAAGAAAACTTAATTTTAGCTGAAGTTTGTACTGTTACTTAGATAAAAAAATGACTTAGTGCAAATTTGTGTCAATTATGACTATTAGGCTTTGTGGGGTGCTGCTTCTCTTTTATACCAAAACTGCACAAGAAGACGAATATCTACAGATGGAAGTAGTGCATATAATAGGGGCTCTTGGTGTAATATAGTGGCATTCGTGTTGTGTTGTCGCTTAAGTAAATATATTAGGAGCAACCTTAAGCGCGTTCCGGCCATGATATTTTCCTGGCCGTGAAATATCGGACGAAACGCGTAACTCAGAGCGTCGTGCTGCATGTTCGTGACGCGCGCAGCATTAGTGATAAGATTAGAAGAATAATGGTCCTGTATAAACGGAAAGAATACTGGCAATTTCGAGACGAACAAACTGCACAGTGATGGATGCTGTTTATACCAGCGGGGCAGGAACACGAACACCGACGTGTTCCATTATTTACAGTCCGCTAAAATTAAAGATGCGCTGTTTTCCGTTACTGTGTTTGCTTGTGTCTGAATACTTCAGAAAAGGAAATTGCGTTCATGTGACGACGTGTAGTCTGATAGACTTACAGCGACAGTAAGTTACTTTCAAACTTCGATAAGTATCAGTCTAGACGGCGTTACGTCTCAGGAGACTGTAATCTCCATTGTCACGTGAAGAAGAACCACAAATCTCTCTCTTATTTACTAAGTATATGGCGCTGCAGTCTATTTATTTTGCCACGTTTACCTCAGAAACCGCTTGCAGTGATCTATCTATCCCGGCTCATGTTACAGACCGACATTGCCTGGGTTACGGTTAGAGAACGGGGCTCTGGCTCTCTCTTGACTCTTAAAGTTGGTTTTTCGCGAATACTGTTAAGCACTTTCAGAAATAATTTTACTATTACGCTACTAGAAAACGTGCTGGTAGCACTACAGTGCATCTGCGAAAATCAGCCATAGCTGTGACGTTACATTGGCGGTTAGTGCCTAATTTAGCCCTTGCGTGCAACACAGATGTGCTTGTGTGGACACGTGATTTCGAAACGCACCCTTTCATATATATATATATATTCACATCCTTTAAGAAGTCTGATTGTCGTCGTGTTGCAGCTTCTACTATAGTGTTTAACTTCTGTAATCTAACGTCGTAAAATTTAATTGGTGGTGTTATGTTTCATTATTATTTTTTGCAATTTAAATTTTACAAGCTTTTGTGATGTTTATTTCATCCAATCTGCATAATGATTATGTTGACCCTTTAGAATGGCTGTTATATCCTCTTCTAAATCCTTATTATTTATGACCAAGAACCGTTCTTGACCGTTTTCATTTGCACCTGACGGAAACATAATCCCTTATTTATTTTTTCCTGGAAAATGTAAAGGTCAGTTTTTAGAATTGCGCTACTGTGTTGAAACCTAGTTCGGACGGAGATGGCGCCGACGTAATTCGAAATATCTGTGTAATTTCACTTTGCTTGAAGATGCAATGGTAAGGAAGAAAATTGCGCTGAAAGAATTTCTAAATTCTGCTCACCATATTAAGTGACCAAACAAAGTTGAGCTATTAACAGATGATATTTAGACCACGAAGGGAAATTAAGAAATTTGTACCGCATTGTTATTGGTAAATGAGAAAGGGACTAACTTTCTTTAAAAACAATTAAACTTTAAGTAGCGAGTAATGATTTTTAATCATAACGTGTATAAGGAATTTTAATACTGAATTTACAGTTCAATTTTTTGTGTTTTGTGCACAAAATTAATTTGTCCTTTTAAGTCAAAATGTTTTTACGCATGTGTTCTTATCAACAGAACGCACTAAACTACCATAACCAATTTCTGTAATGCAAAATCCATGTATTCCTACTGCTCTTCCGTTGCTTGGCAACGGCATGCCGCGCCACTGTCGTAAAAAAGAGAAATTTGTTCAACGACCGTGCGTATTTTATTAATGATGATAAATTATTTGGCATTATTGATCGTATATCACATCTGATATGCTATTGGTTCATAAATGTTTGCAGATGTGGTTCAGTAGTGTAACATAAAGCAATTTTACGTTTGGCTGAAATTTTTATATATTAGTGTGATTGTTATGACAAAAAAACTTATTTTTCACAGACAGCATAATAAATTGGAATTTGTAATGACAACGTGTTGTAACTACTGTGAGAGAGGTGCCGAATTTTGTATACTTTGTTTAAAATTCATGGTGCAATGTGTTAACTTAATTGTTGCTAACTGACAATTAGGTCACGTAGCAGAACGCAGCGTAGCAAAATACGGTTGAGTTCTGCTTGAAAAGTTGCAGGTATCGAGAGTTTGTGTTGCTAGGCTCCGTGCGCTCTGAAGTTATTTAGTTTTCAAGGCTCTGTTTCCTTGACCTACATAACACATGTGAAATCATCGAATATCAAACAAACACCGACGCACTCATTTGTGTTGTTAAATCACCACTTTATAAATACTTTGCTCCTCCAACATGTTGCAACCTTCAGAGGGTCATCTTTAGGGAGTATAATGGCTGCAATTCAACAACGTTGATCAACAAAATGTGTTACCAGATGGAAAATTCTGGAAGTCCAATAAAACATATTTACAAATAAAGTTACAGTGTATTATTTTGAACTCGCGTATGTTCAAGAATCAACGTATTGCCAAAGCTATATTTTTGTACAGAACATTTTTCTAATACGTCCATAAAGCCTCATTTAGAGCCTCGGTGTCAACGTATTTTGTGTGGGGCTGTATTCGTGTGCATGCTGTATAATATTATTGGTATATGCCGATTGTGGATTTTAATATCTAATATATCATATATGCTCGGAATAACGTTGTTTCAAGCTTTGGCCAGTTTGACCCCCTTGTTTACATTGCTGTATGAAGTACAATTACGTCACGCTACTGCTTGACCTAGCTCTTATTTATTCACTGATACTTGTGTCATACGGCTGCTGCATAACATAACATATTACACTATGCACAATTGGAATGTATTAACAAATTTCACCATACCTTAAATAATTGTATAAATTTTATCATTTATATCTTTTATAGTCTAGTGATTGCACTGTAACTGTACTGCAGAAATGTATGTTTATATAGTGGTGATTAACAATTTGTAATTGAACGAATCGGAGTTTATTTTAGTGCATGGCTATTAAAAAGATAAAGTTTAAAATATGTAAAAATATTTAAGAGAGACCAGATATTATTAATAATTGAAAGACTTCTGAAAAAAGGGCCTGATGATATACGAACTCGAGGTCGCTGAGGGACAGGTGGAAAAGCATGCAGTCATAATGACTCAGTGAACGACTGCATGACTGACAGTTCTGTATCGTTTAACCGGTCGGTTTCTTTGTAATAGGCAAGATTAACATGCTGCTGATGAGAAGAATATTTTGGGCACGAGAGAGGATTCAAAGACGTAGACGAAACTGTACTGTGAAGAGCGCCAGCAAATGGCATTAGAGAGATGAAGTTAAGGGAGATGATGTGGGTGGGTCATGTAACATCCACGGAAGCCCTGATGATTAAAAATGTAGTAAAAAAATCTTGAGGAAAAAGACTACTACGAAGTCGTATATAGATTGAAAGGCTGTATAAAAATATATGCTACTGTTTCGTGTTAGTCTGACGAAAACTTCAACTGATCCACACACGCCCCTTGTTAGTGGAACCTCGTGCATGCGGCATTAAAAGCCCCCGTGAAGGTTGGAAATGGGGCGGGTTTCTGTTCTTCCGTCTCCTTCATTTCTGTGGGTGATATCCAGCAGTTTAATTTGTAGAGCTGTCGAAGCTAGAAGAAACGGCACAGCTTGTCTACTGAATAAGCCATTACATGCACACATTTAATAGAAATAGGTGTTGTATTGTCCTGTGTGAACTCAAGCCTATTTTAGGTGCATTTGAAGAACAAAGAGAGAATATTAACATCATTTTTAACCCGCCTCTTCATGTGTTGGTATGGAACAGCGCCACTCCCACCAGACGGATTTTGGCGAAATTTTAAAATTTTTAAAATAATTTTTGTCTGCGAAACGGACTTTGTTTAAAATCGGACAAAATAACAGAGGTTTTGCACAAAACATGAAAACATTAATGTTAATATGTTACCATTATTTGATTTTCTAACTGAGACCTGCCGTGTTCCTTGAGAGGTAATAGCTGAGACCGAAGAAACAGTTGACAAACTAAATATAAAATTTAGGCACTGTCGATTGTAAATCTCCTCATTTAAGGGATCTCGACGTTTATGGTATAGCACATCGATTTTCCTATCCATTGTAAATCAGCAAATAGTATGAGGAGAAATCTCGTAATGTGCCTCATGTAATGCGTGGAAAAGCAATGTGCATGTCTCATGTCTCATATCTTTAGAGTTCCTCTTAAAATTCTTTCACGATACTAAAATCTAGGTAATATAGCAGGGCGAACGCGCCGGAAATGTTAGGATGTGCTGACAATACCATACTTGTTGTTGTTACTTACAGCTTCAAGGGATTTATAAAAAAAGCTGGAAATTGAATTTCTATGGTACAAGAAATAAAAACGACTTAATTGCTCGTGCTAATAATTCAGATTTGTTTTCATTTTTAGGTTTGTACAGTAGTACAAATATTCCTAAATGTTGAGGGTTGTTTGGCCGTGTATCTTCCTCATGAAATAATGTGAAATGCCAACTTGATGCAACAAGGTAATTTTATTGATGTGTTCTTAGCTCTACATGTTTCGGGCGCGTACGCCCAACATCAGGGGCATTAGTTGTAGAGTTGCAGCATTTGGCGGATGGTGCCGTGCGTCGCACGGCACCATCCGCACCGTACACACGACCTACGCAGGGGCTCTCAAGACCACCATCCATCCACAAATTCTGTGCAGGAAACCAAATGCTGCAACTCTACAACTAATGCTCCTGATGTTGGGCGTATGCGCCCGAAACATGTAGAGCTAAGAATACTTACTTACTCAATGGTACAGAGTCTTTCTTGAGAAGCTAACTGGTTAGCAGCTAGTCAACAAATTCCCCGCATTTCACGGAACCCGAAGGTTCATTA
>Ga0123352_10009200_pt1 | contig 15441 bp, 2 predicted proteins | sample TergutLab28metaG_FD_89700 | JGI IMG/M metagenome (GOLD analysis project Ga0123352, IMG submission 89700) | Labiotermes labralis P1 segment gut microbial communities from Petit-Saut dam, French Guiana - Lab288 P1 | ecosystem: Host-associated > Arthropoda: Insects > Digestive system > Gut ... | reverse complement strand
TAGGGTCTTGGTGGGGAAACCGGAGGGAAAGAGACCACTGGGGAGACCTAGGCGTAGATGGATGGATAATATTAAGACGGATCTCCAGGAGGTGGGATGTGGGTATATGGACTGGATCGGGCTGGCCCAGGATAGGGAAGGGTGGAGGAAGCTTGTGAGTGTGGTAATGAACCTTCGGATTCCGTGAAATGCGGGGAATTTCTTGGTTAGCTGCAAAGCACCATGGAGTAAGTAAGTAAGTGTTTGTATATATGTATGTACATTTTTACTTACATACTTTCTACGATCTTACCTACTTATATATTGTATACGTTTACACATTCCTACATTGTCTTCTCTCTCGTCTACATATTTATTTTACATTATTTTATCATATATTTTTGTTTATTTTCTTAAAACTCCATTATTTATTTATTTATAGATGCCAAAATAAATCATGACTTAGTGCAGCCTGAAAGGCCAACGTCTGATATACAGTATTCACCAAAATTGCCCCCCCCCCCCGCTTCCACGTTATGCAGACTTTTTTGAGACCTGCAGAAATTCTTACATTTTTTTCCCCCCAGGTGTTAAACGGGCTGATCAAGTCGCTGACGGTTGAATCTTTTGCTATAAGAATGGTATTCAGACTTTTAAATTCTGTGTAACTCCCGCAATTAATTGTAAATTGTTTCGAAAACTCTGTACATAGGTTCGTACATTTTGGGTACAGATACTTACTTACTCCATAGTGCAGAGTCCTTCTTGAGAAGCTAACTGGTTTGCAGCTAGTCAAGAAATTCCTCACATTTCACGGAACCCGAAGGTTCATTACCGCACTCACAAGCATCCGCCACCTGTCTCTATCCTGGGCCAGCCCACTCCAGTCCATATACCCACATCCCACATCCTGGAGATCCCTCCTAATATTATCCACCCATCTACGCCTTGGTCTCCCCAATGGTCTCCTTCCCAATGTCGATTATAATACACATCTAAACCAGTTGTATTAAAAGAGTTCTTTTGATATTGGGTTGCAAGCGCGATTTTCAAGGGGATTTCAAGAACATTTCTTTTATTTAAAAAATGTCTAAAAAATTTAATTTTATTTATTTTCCTCCTCTTTTTTTTCAGAATAGGTACTAGGTTTATTTTCAGGGCATGACAGCAGTATTAAAAGTGTATTTTATATCACTGCATTAATATTATATTTAATAAGATAAAATTTCATGTTCTAATAATTTTGTTTCTTATTTGCACCCAAAATTATTAGAAGATGAAATTTTATCTTATGAAATATAATATTAATACAGTGACATAAAATAAACTTTTATTACTGCTGTCATACCCTGAAAATAAACCTAGTACCTATTCTGAAACAAAACGGACGAAAATAAATAAAATTGAATTTTTAAAACTTTTTTTAAAAATAAAAGAAATATTTTTGCAACCCCCTTGAAAATCGCTTTTGCAACCCAATATCAATAGAACTCTTATAATACAACTGGTTTAGACGTGTTTTATAATCGGTATTGGTTTACAAGCAGTTTTATTTTTAGTATTGTGTTTCAACACGAAGGGCTGATATGGGATAAACTTGCCAACACATGGGTATTCAGATGATAACAGTACGGTATTAACAACGGCCACCGCAACAAAAACACTTGTCAGAGAAGAGGACGCATCCCACAAAAGGGGCGAAACGTTGATACGAGCAACACTGTTTCTGTTGCGAAACGTTTATCGCAAGAAAAAATATATTCGTGCTCCAAACTACATTAATGAATTCAATGACATACATTAGATACTAGTGGAATTCTACAGGAAAATCTTTTATGTAAGTTCGACATCTATAGACCAACTAGCCGATCCCGGGGGTTCCGCTGTCAATGACTACGGAGGCTAGGACTGCTCCCGTTCTCTTGCTGGGATTGCAGGTTCGAATCCCTCCGACAACGTGTCTGTCTTGTGCATGCTGTACTATTTCAGGTAGAGGTCTCTGCGAAGAAGTCCTACGGAATGTGGTGTGTCTTACTGTGTGTAATATCGAAACCTCAATAACACGAAACTCTAAACCTATGATAAAATATATAAAACTAAAAAACCAAATTTGCATGGATCTCAGATATATATTTATTGTTTTCTCTAAAACATCTTCTGATGAAAATTTGTACGTAACAAGATGTGCAAAGCTGATCGAGGTCTGAAAATTTGCTTAAGTATTTTGATGTATTAATTGTCTATAAAGGAAAATATAACAATTTATGATTTTGTGTATATTCCTTGAGCGATTGTGGTAAATTTGAACATTCAAAGTAATGGTGGTGTTTGTGGGCACATATTTATTCTGCCTGTGAAAAAATGAGGGTCACTTATTTAATTGGTAACTTTTCTTATAATTACAATAGATGTTATTGCAAAGGAAATAAAACTTAATGAAAATCAAATATAAGATAATACTTGATCAAGAGTTAATTTTATATTTTATGACTGGAGAAATAACAACCACATGTAAATGAAGAATATTCTTTTGTTAAAGGGTCAAGTCTGTTCTAGACAGGTATCCTACTGAAGTATTCGAAAAAGAGACTTAAGAACACTTCTATCCACGACAGTAAATATTTACCTGGAAGAAAGTAAGTAATGAGGAGTTCCGTAAACCTTTTCTTTACTAAATATTACCAAGAGCGATCCAGTAAAAAATGAACAACATGGTAGGATCATGTTACGTATGGAAAATCTGAGACGTTTAATTGATAACCCCAAACGAAAAAATGGAGAAACCCAGGCGTAGTTGAAAGAATATCACTACTGACATCGAATGAAGGTGCAGTCTTTTCAACAGGCAGAACAGGTTAATGATTTCCCGTGTTCCCTAACAGGTGATACATTTCTTGATAACTGAACTAATGGAAAATTTCCTATAAGGACAGCTTTTCACGTATTAAATTCTAAATTTGAGTTACTGCCTAACATGTACGCGCGAAAAGTAGCTTTAGGTCAAGCATGGTCTTTTTTTGAAAATGATGAAATTCGATTCGTGTCAAGAACTACATAAAAGTGGATAAAATTGGAGTGAAGAAATGTTTTGTAAATCTGGGAAAGTTTCCTACATGTGACATTTACTTTACATGGTATCGTGTTGGTGCAATCAAGATTTGTTTAACGGAATTAAACACGTGCTTTAAAGATTAGTAGTTGTAGTCCTGCTAAAACTTCAGAGAACAGGATGAAGCGGAAGTGAGATAGAAGAGTGTCAAATTGCTGCTGACGGTGCAGATAATGCATTTACTCTCAAGCAACGGTAGTCGGGACGTTCGATACATTTCACTAAAACATAGCAGATGGATCTGACATTCATTTCCTTCTATTACATTTTCTGCTACGGAATTGAATAATTAATTTACTGCGCATTTAACTTGAAGTAATGTAGTCTATTAAGTGGCAGAAACTTGCCTCCGAAAAAGAACACAAAGCCTTGTGTTCATAAAAAATTTTGGAATATTGAGATGTTAAGACTTGCATTAAGTGCTACTTTGTGTTATATTTATAGCAAGAGAAGTAATGGATTTAAAGTGAAATATTGCACACAGAGCGTAATGTTAAAGGCAACGATAATGCCTGCGACATTAGCGGAGGCTATAGATGAGAAAAAAAATTGCTACGTTGGTATCAACTGGAAAACGGAGCTGGAGAAGAACAAAGACTCTGAACCTGGAAGGAAAAAAAAACGGGTAGGCTTGTGGACGGAATTAAGTCTTTAATCAGTTCTTCATAGTATTTACAACAGTATTTACCATTTGCTGTCAAATTTAAGTTAAAATTCTGCGTTTGCCTTCACAGATTATTTATGATTTCAAAACCTTCCATACAATAAACTTGCATTTCCCTCTTAGAGCAATCATCGATTGGTGTTTCTAATAGAAGCACACTGTGTTCTGCGTGCGGTCCGAGCTGACTTGTTATACATAATGTCGGTTACAGATGCTATGAAAGAGACAAGCCATGGCTCAGGCAGTTAGTCGCTGACGTTTCTTCTCGGAGACCTGGGTTCATTCCTATTCAATGGGACAGGTGGGGTAGACAAAACGGGGCTTTTTCTCCGAGTGCCTTGGCATTCCCCATCAGTAGCATTACACAAGTGCTCTGTATTTATCTTCATCTGCATGCTGCTCTTACCCGAAAGACGAAAGGGCGAAGTCTGGGCACCTTAGAAGATTGTATTATGAGAATGAATATGTTGGCAAATTAAAAAGAGGGGAAGACAAATACAAAATATAACAGGCTTAAATCTGGCGGAGTTAAGGCTTACGGCCGTTCAGCTGCTTTATCTCTAGTTATACATAGTGCAAAATGAAGAATATATGGCCTGGCCCCTACACAAACACCAAGACTAACAGAGATGTCGTATATGATTGACAGGCCTGTATATGTGACTTTGTATAAAGTATGTCATTTTCTTAGTCCTCTCGTAAGAAAGTGTTTAAATATGTATGCTTTACTAAGACCAAGATATTGGACATGAGACACACTAGCCTGTCATTAGAGTAGACAACCCAAGGCGACTTTGAGTGCAATCAAAAGACATTATTCAATAAGAACTGACCGTGAGGCCAAGGGTGAAGCTGACGAGGCTAAAACTGTCAGATGCAAGGTGAAACGGACTAAACTGATTTGACGATCTTTTCCCAACATGTAAGTTGTAAACTTTATTGGGAGAATGGCTGTGAGTGGCAAATTACTAAGAACATATTTGTGTCCTGTTATGAATTATGATCCACGCCTTCCTACAAGGACTACAGGAGCTCCGGCATATTGTCTGTAACGGGACCTTGCAAAGAATCTGTGCTGGAACCGCTGTGTTAACCACACTACCGCGATTACGGTGAAGAAAATGTACAACTTCGACTCATGGTCGCCGACAGCGGGTTCGAGCTTGGGCGAAAAAAAATTTCTGGCCCTCCAGCAAGTACACTGTCGTACCGTCAAGGTAGCAGTTGAGAGCGTAATACTAAATATGGCCGCTGGCTGCAAGTACCGCAAAAATGGCATACCACTATCTAATTATATTCGATACTGCCGAGAACGAAAGAAACAATTCAACTTAGCCGGTACTTGGGCCCTCTTCCGGACAACAGGACCCCGGTAATTTGTACCCGCTCCCCTCCCAACCCCCACCCCCACCCACCCATGGCGTTCAACTTCCGACGTGTATCTAATTCATAGTGATGTATAAAACTTAAGCTCCTAAGTCACTGAAAGTAGTCTGTGTCAGTAAAAAGTGATCCCGTTATAGGCCCGGTGTGGCCCAGAGGGTGGGTAGAGGTATAGCTCTTCTCTTCCATGACCGCTGCACTAGAAGGGGGTGAGTGGTCAGCAGCACGCCCCGACCGCACTTTACCCCCGGGAAAGACCTGGTACCCATTGTAAAGGAGGCTGGGTGGGCCCCAGGGCCGGTCTGGACGGGGGAATCTGGTCCCCACCGGTATTCGATCCCGGACCGTCCAGCCCGTAGCTCAGTTGCTATACCGACTGAGCTACCAGGCCCACAGTCTGTGTCAGTAATTAGTTAATATTGCTTGTGTCATCACTCGATACTTATTGTGAGAGTCACGTGCCACAAGTACAATTTGTGGGGGAATGAAGTGTTTCTTAATAACACAGCAGGCGCCATATATAGTTATCAACTAGGTAGCTAACTTCATGGAACAGAGTCCTTCCTCAGAAGCTAACAGGTCCTCAGCTGGTCAAGAAATTCACCGCATTTTATGTAGCCTGGAAGGTAATTACCGCATTCACAAGTGCCAACGGGCTGTCCCTATTCTAAGCCAGAGCAATCCAGTTCATGCCTCCCCATCCCATACCTTTAAGATCCATTTTAATATTATCCTTCCATTTACGCCGATATCTTCCAAGTGGTCTCCATCTTTCAGACCTTCCTACCGAAACCTTGTTACCAATGGACTTTAAGTTTTTGAAGGAAAGGAGCTTCAAAACTCGAGTGAGAAAGCAAAAATTAAAGAAAATGGGGTAATTTTAGCGAGGATGGAACGCGATTTGCTTTAGACTTGTATATATAACGTCATCGAAAATGAATATTGTTGTAGGTAGGTTTTAAAACGTAACTATAAAAATTGGTACCTTTTCTGTTTCCGTAATGTCTGACGTTCAGCAATCTGGAGGAAAATGTGTGCTGTGTAAAGCTGATAATTACACTTTTTCTACGTTACGTCAGAAGCTTAGCATCTTAATTTTGTAGCTGAACTTAGGTACTTAATGGAACATACACGCAGATACCTACTTATTAAAGCCTCAGGTGGTGTTTTATGTAAGTGCAGCCACAGTAATGGCTGGCAATGAAGCTTCCTTACCCAAATGCCTCAATTTAACCTGGCGTGAGATGCGTTCCTAGATTATCGAGTGTTAATACTAGAGTTACTTTCTTAATGGGGCATGCAATGGCGCAGTTGGTAGAGACACTGAGCTACAAGCCGGAAGGTCGCGTCTTCGATACGCGATAGTGTCCATGGAATTTTTATTGGCATTGTTATCCTGGCCGCACTCTGCCCTGAGCCTCAACTGAAGAAGAAATATTTCCTAGGGTTAAATGCGGCCGGTTCGTAGGGCTAACAAACTTACCTCCTCTTGTGCCGATCATCTTGAAATCTAGAAACCCCTTCGGAGAACCGTCAGGGCCTGTCCAGGCCCATACAGGGATAGCGTTACCTGCTTTTACTTATTGTATAAGGTTACGAATAAAGTATTCTACCGCCTACTTAGGTGAATTTCGAGAGCACTTGAAAATTTGGATTCTTTTTTTAGTAATTCTAACAAAATAAAAGCAGAAAAATGTTTTAAATTAGTAATATTTTGGAAGGTTCTGACCCAAGATACGTTTAGGAAAATGTAAATTGGTATTTAATCAGTTCTTGTAATCATTATTAATTCCATTGCAACTCTTATGACTGCAATCATTGTTGACGGTTCAAAGGGTTCGGTATATGTCAGGATATTACAACAGTTGTGGAAATGCTTTCAACACCCAACATGTTAACACTGATGGTGCTTATTTTGCCGGTGATTTATTTTATTAATCAAGTTTAAAATACATTTCTTTGCGTGTGACCAGATTCCCCGTGTGATGACCGAAAAAAGAAAATCCCCTTGCATTCCATGTAAGTCGTAAAAGGCGGTCAAAACGGGCACCCTGTGCCTGGGGGTATAGCTGGGCCACCCTGCCCAAGGGGTTACAAATGCGATGAACTGTCTCTCTACGTTGGGGTTGGGCGACAGGCCGACAACCTGTCACCGCAAAAAAGCTAACTGTTAGGAAACCCAAATGGTGGTCTCGGAAGAGTCAGAAGGAGTGGAATCGACCTGGGCAAGGGAAAAGGATTAAAGAGATGAGGATAACAACTTGGAATGTAAGCGCATTGTGCAGGGCAGGAGCCTTGAATGAATTGGTGAAATTGTGTACAAACAGATGTTAATAAATGCAAGACTACAAATTGGAAATAGATGTCAAAAAAACAGAGATGACTGGAAGAAGTCCATGAAGGTGACGAAGATCCGCTTTGGACTGTAGTGTCAGAGAAGAAGAAGAAGAAGAAGAAGAAGAAGAAGAAGAAGAAGAAGAAGAAGAATAAGAAGAGGGAGGAGGAGGAGACGAAGAAGAAGAAGAGGGAGGAGGAGGAGGAGAATAAGGAGGAGGAGGAGGAGAAGAAGAAGAAGAAGAAGAAGAAGGAGAAGAAGAATTCACACAGTTGGGTTATAAGCCATTCTGTTCTGTACTTTGGTCAGTATACAGTCAGGAGATGCGTGAGTCTGTAGTGCATTTGGTAGGTTTGCTTTCCCTTGTTTATGAACGTAACGATAATCAAACTTGCATATTAGGGCCTATACGTCACAATAAGTACATCTGTAGATGGCGTTCGGCCCATTTGCACAAAAGCAGTACAATTGCTCCAACCATGTAAAAAGCGACACTTCACAAGAGCATGTGGCTATCTGGTTATTGTTTCAAAAGCTTTAACAAATTTATTGATTCTGGTAGCCCAAAGCTGGTACTTCAGTTCCACTGAACAAAGTATTAGCAGCCTGTTTCCATTAATTATTGATTCTCTGTATTCTCGCAACATTTCGAAACGCTTTCTGATTTACAGATTGTTAAAGCAGGTGTGGATTTACCCAAAATTAACACAATATGTCCTGCATTACTAAAATGAGCAACTATTTACAATTTAAAAGTGAATGTATGTTCAGGTGTATTTAACTTTTTCAAGCCTACTCGTTACTTTCTGCACCAATAGGTTTAACATTCCAAAAATGTACATTCTGCCCACATTAGTATTTATGTGTTTTGTGATTATGTCAGAAAAAAACAACAACTTGTCCTATGAAACATAATCTGATTTTTTTAATAGAGAAAAATGTTTACTGCGCGGTACGACTTGGATCTTTAATTGTAGCAGTTTAACGCTTTGTCTTTAAAGGGTTAATGATGCTGGCAATAGCTGAATAGAGAATTGGAAAGAGAGTAAGTCTAGGTGGTGACCTAATTTAAGGTAATATCTCCACATATGTTTGGGTGAAATGAGGAAAAAATAAATGCCAATTTGTAAATACCTAACTAATCTCAACCCCACATATAAACCCTGAAAACAAAGCAGGAGTCCCACTGTATTGAGACTTGCGATGATTGCGTCTTTTTATAATCGAGGATCTCATAACAGTCTGAATAAATAAATTGTACTATTCGGTAAATATAAATATATTCTGTTGTCTGACACATGGCCGTTTTCTGTTACACGATTATACCTCCGCAATTCTGAGAAATCTAGTAACCTCCCCTACAATAGGTGGCCTTCTTTTCCACCTCTAGATTAGTTTCAGCGTTATGTTCTACCAACGGTAGAAAGGAAAACAATGGTATATAGCCTTAAACACTGATTATTCGGCCACATACAGGACACTAATACAGTATGTGTGTGATGTCAAGCTTCCACCGCCATGCAGATTAGAACTGCTCTCTTCTGGTCTGTTACGCAGCGAGCAGACCACCACTCGCTGCGTAATAGCCCAGAAGAGAGCAGTTCTACCCTGTGGTGTCTAGTGATTTTTCTAACTGCAGCATACAAGTGGTCCCTATTCTAAAGACATGATACAGATTTCGCAGCCTTGAAAGCCATAGGAACTCAGAACTATACCGTGTTTATAAATGATATAAAATATCAAAAGCAAATAAACTTATTTATTATAAAATCACGATTTATCTCGTTACTTTTTAATGTATGGAATATTGTGTATAGCTTTTTTTTTAATAGCAATCGTTACGAATTTAATAGCAGTTTACTTTCGGGGAACGCACATTACCATTGACATCCGAATCCTTTTTCTTCTGTTCCATATCAAAAAACATAAATATTGATATTTCTTTTTTTTTTGTATGTGTCACATTTGGTGTCTCACGCTAAAAGAGAAACATAGATTGATGATATTTGTTGACAGATTGCGGAGTTGAATATTTACACTTGAGCAGTTGAAATAGCATGTCATGAGAATGGAGAGAAAGGCACGTTCTTATGATTTGTGTCTCATACGAATGTATCCTTTGGATAGTGACATCACGGCAAAAAGGATAGAAAGGTAAGGACGCAAGCAGAAAAATTATTCATGATCAAAGGCAAAGGAAAAACCCTTGCGTAATTTTAGATGAGACTGTACATTAAAATGTGCAAGGAAGAGAGTCGGAAGTTGTGTACATTAAGTTGGTTCAATATTGGGTCCAGAGGGGAAGTTGTGCGGACGGTGTGATAAAACTCTCAGGTTCTATGCAAGTCTAGTGAGAGGGAGGTTTGACTTATTGGTCTCTTAAGGAACTACCAGTTTTTCATAAATTTCTGCATTGTTAATTAAGTCAAATACATAACTAGACAACTAGTTAAACTTACTGATGTAAAGACATTCCCACTACTTATGTTTACATAACCTGACAGGTCTGTATGTTAGTAGTAACCACATTATCTTTATTTCATGGTCATTAGTCTTGTGACATCGATAAAATAATATTTTTAAATGTCATTTTAGTGTCACCGTTTTTTTTCATAGGAGTAATGTGCTGTGACTAGGAATTAATAGAAATGTAGTAAATATCCTAAGATATAGGATATGAACTAGTAAATATAATGGGTGACTATATCAGCAGATATATCCAAGCAAAAGTTTACTTGACACCAACCCATAAATATTTGAAATCTGAAAAACACAATGGTCATAAATTTTCGTTTAATTGTTTTAGCTTAGTTGAAAATTAGGGAAAAGAAAATTGTTCCTGGGCAAATTTAGAATAAGTGTATTACTAGTTCTTAGGATTTTTGCTTTGTACTCTTCTTCTGGTGTAATGAAGGGGCACTTAAGAAGCAGGCCATAATCTCCTTATTGTCCTACCACTTAGCTCTTCAAGTGACGTCATTAATTAGATCGTAATCAGAAACTGCAGCAAAAGACGAAGAGTTATATAAGAAGGCAAGAAGGAAAATAGGGTACAAAATATTAAACTAGAAACAAGAGAAAAAGTGCTGCTTGTTGCAAACCCACTAGATATGAATTAGAACGTATTAACGGGCAGGAATTTTCTATTTTTTTTGTGACGCAACAGCTATGGAATTTTGTGTTGCTTGATATATTTATTACGAATATCCAGTCAGGTAATCACGTTTTTCACCAATATTATTTTAATTTCTTATGACGACTAAATGACCAGAGAGAAAAGGAGCCTCTTGCGTAATCTGGGAGTCGCTGAGCTTTACACAAAAGTTGTCGGCTCGTCATGCGCCCCAGATTTTAATAGATTATTTAAAACTATCTGGTTCTATATCCTATGCAGAACAAGATGAATCTATTACAAATAATGAGGCTTTGTTTCTCTAATATGATTTTTTTTTAACGAAGTTGATTTTATTTTTCTTGTTGTCTTTCACTTGGATTTCGAATTTTCCTACACGCCCGACTGCAATAATGGTGTTAAAGTCAAATAAATATGCTAGTGGTAGGAGCGGTGTGTTTTACACATTACGTGCTTAATATATACGTATGTATTCATCTATTCAAATTACTTTTCTACATCCTAATTAGTTCTCTATGGACACGAGTTCGGTTACAATGGTGTTGCAAAATTGGAAGCTTATTGCATTAACCTAACCAAAACTACATTTACAAAAACTGTGCATGTGCAGGTACAGTTAAGGTACCTGAGTTTCTATCATAACTACGAATATTTCGTTGCATATAATACTCATTACTATTGGTAAAAATAACTTACTTGTTAGTATTTTTGTTCTTATTAACATTGATATTAGTAACAGAATATATTGAAAAATGCTTACCAAAAAATTAATATTTATAATATGTATTTATAAATGTAAACTTTTAACTATGCTACTTAGAATAAAAAAACCGGTATGTGACATACATAAATCATCCAAACGTGCAGATTTATTTGGAATTTTTTTCCCACCTGGAGAATTATTTTACCAAATAAATTCTGACAATGAATTGTGATAAGACTATCTTGCTATTTATACTTCCGTGTTAACATATGTAGGAATTTGTATGCTATGTCTTCAGCAGATGAGCACGAAGACTACTGAGGTTTGCAAATTGCAGAGAGCGTACAGACATTTAAAATATATTATTTTACAGTTTGGAGAAAAGGTAGTTAGCAAACTGAGAACAAAACCAGAAATTGTTACATTGCAGAGGGTTTGATGTATACTTGTTTTCGAAACTTAAAACTTGAATTTCATCGGGAAGCTTTTATTTTAAGCCGAATTACGAAAAAAATTCCGACGTATTTAGAAATCCTATCTGCATCATTATGGCGTATTTATAAAGAAATAAATGTTGTATAGGTGTTATGACAGTATAATGCGCTTAATATTACAAATGTAACTTCTATGCGTGTCTGCTTATATTGTGCCGTTTGTTAGAGGAAAATGTTATTTAAGTGTATGATTCCTTAACTGTTTGCGATGAAACTTTCACGTAAAAAGGTTCTTGCTTTTGTTAAGTTCCTTTCAGTGTTTTTAACTCTTTCTCATCTATTTTATATAGTGAAAGTTTTTGTGTTTGTCTTAATCCTTATACATCATAGGTTATATTTTTTTTATGTAATTATTGATAAAATTCTCCACATTTTTTACATTTTTTAACCTTTCTCAACGACAGCACGGATTTTGATTTTGTGTACTTTCTGCTCGACTCCTACAACTTACTTGTTATAGGCATCTCTCCATCCGAGCAAACAAATAACACATTTCTGTCTTTTATTCCAAGCAATGCTCGTCACCCATAGACCTTCGTAAAACTAAGATAAAAGAGGAGAGACGTGTCAGATTCTCATTATTGTCGTATATAAATTGTTTCTGTGTTTTGTTTTGAACACCTTTATGTCCATGAACTTCATTAATTAAACTTCGGTAACATGATAATAATTTACACTGCCAAGGTTCGTTTTCACATTATTTTGTTGCGTTTTCGTTACACTGTGTCTATTTCAGTTAGCCATGTGTTGTGCGCCTCTTCTACTGGCTCTATATGGAACAGAGGAGTTAGTCGAATCTGTATTTATGATAGCTTATAATGTGGGCAATCCGGGGTGAAATTAGCGGATAACAATACACGAGGAGCTTTATTCATTCAGATCCTTATGTAATCACGAGGTTTATTACATTATCATTCTTTTCAAATTCGATCACGTGTATTTTACAGTAAAGTCGTTTGCAAAGGCTTATAATTATATCGTAAAAGGCAACGTATTATCTGAAATACCTTGAAATTTAATTATTACCGCATTCCATTCAAATCATGTATGAATACGAAGAGAAAAATATAAAATGTGAAGAAGTGGTTTTACAATTGTTTCTTCCGTTCTGCGCTACTAGAAAAATGCATGCTCTTGCTACTAGACGAGAAACACAACAAGACAAAAAAGACAAAATATCGATTCCATAGAACGTGCACAAGGAGAAATTTATTAAAATACTCCTTACGAAGCGATTCAATTCGAAGACGACCCTACACAAATTGAATTCATCCTTACTTGGTTATGTTTTGTACATATCGAGTACGTGTTCTGTGATTCGGTGACTGTTTTGTGTGTTCCATTATTCAACTTCGAGTACCTTCCCTGGAACGTCACTCCAAACCACTAATCGAATCGTGGAGGAATAGGGAATATTGAAAACGTTGGATATCTTTGAAGCTGCCGAAAGTGTAAATTATTTCTATTTTCAAAATCTCTGCAATCAAATAAGTTGCGGGCAATAACTGACACAAATCAACTTCTAACGTCTCGCTGGTTTTGAAATGTATATAATTCTTCTTTAGTCTCGTCACTTAGAAAGTTGCCTCTGTTCTTAAGAAGCACGTCATAAAGAAACACAGAAGGTAAAGTTCTATACGCGCCGGAGAGCTGCAATTTTTCATGGATGGCCGAATTCACTCTCTGGTATATTTAATCTAGGTGAAATTTTCTTCGGTACCCATTGGTTGGCAGGTGGGATGAACGTCAGTCCTGGTTTACCTAAACTGTTTAATATCTGTCACATACAAACTTGGCCTCCGGTGAAAGCCTAATATGAAATGTACCCTAGCTCAGTTAGTTTGTCTGTATTGTATGCAATGTAACGTGTTTGCTTGTGGCAAACCACTGCTCTTTGTGCACTGTGTCACTCAATTAGTTCAATTGCGTTCGAAAGCAATTTTATTTGGAATTAAACACCCTCAACTATAGAAATGGGTTTCAAAGCTGTAATTATTGTGCACTGTAACCTTCAGAAGGTTATGCGCGCTACACTCTATAACTCACGTTATTTGTTGATGTAACACTTCTGTTCAGCTGCATAGGTTAAAATTAAAATGAGGGAATGGCTCTGAATATTAATTAGAAACGCTCAAGGAAAAGGACTTCGCGTATGTAAGGTTTTAACAAAGTGTCTGCCTGAAAGACTGAGGGCAAATATTCACGAGGAGGGCCGATAGAATAACACGTCATTAGTTCCACGGGAATTTCAGAATGTTATGCAAGAATGCGAAGTCTTTAAATATGAGTAGATCTAAATAGAAGATAGTTCGCGGGCCATTTATGACTGTTCGGTTATTTGGGCTCTAATATAAGTTATGTGAGTTGGGCGACAATGACAGCAGAATAGTGAACTGCTGCGTTGAATTATGCAGCCACAAGTTTATTCCAGGTAAAGTTCTGATGTAAAAATTACTAATATTTTGTACCGTACTGGCCAATATATTCACTTAACAGAGATCTATAAATTTCTTTCAATTTGCACAACCTATACAAGTGTACTAGAAAAGTGCCGAAAGCAAATACATAGGATAAGCATGGCAGGCAAAAAATAAAATAACAAGGCAAGTTGCGAAAACAAAAATATTTCCACAATGCGCAGAATACAAAACGACAGTCCGTAATTAGGCACGATAAATATATTAGAGAAAAACTGTGGTTAAGTTATGTTGATGATACAATAAAAGAGAGATGAAAGAATCTACAAGTAAATGTGAGGAACATGAGTGACGAGCGAATCTTAAAACTGCCCCATCAACATAAACAACATTATGACAACTGAAAAAATGGTACAGTTTTAACCCTTGTATCCAGAACAGACCAAGGTATTAATCTATTACTAATTTGATGACAGAAATTGGGACATTGGTTATGGCGATTCTGAGGACCTTTCTTAGCGTCAGTGAAGTTTAATGGATTATGGAGCAGCTCTGAATTACTTCATAGTAATTTCCAGACAAAAGTCTGGGGGACGTCAAGAGAAACATGAAAAGGAATATCGTGGATAAATGTCAGAAGTTGTTTTTTGCTGGGCTAAACTGTGTCTTAATCGGTATGCAAGTTAGAGTGGACACACAGCTCTATTGCTATAGCTTAATGGTAGCGCTACAGAGAGTACGACTATTTCTACAGCAAGAACTGTTGTTAATAAAGTATGTACTAAATCAAAATAATAATCGAGTTAATCGGGGTTGCACAAATCCCGGGGCCATCTCGCCCGGTCGACGAAAGTTTTGTATGTGGCGCCTAATATTTGCGGGCCCATAGAACGGAACTTTCTTCATGTCACCCTTCTGACGCGTAGAATTTTGAGTTAGCTCTTAGATTTTTGAGAATTCTATGCATTCGTACATTAACTCCATAATTTTCTGTCTTAATTACTTGCTTAGCTGGTCGAAAAATATAAGACGTGCCCAAGTGAAAGTGGGACTGAAGTTGGAGCGCCGTCATTCCCAGCGGTAGAACTTTGCGATTTCTCCGGTAGATGGCAGTGTATGTCAGGAGAAATTTGGTATACACTCGATAGCGGCAGTGTGTTGTTGACTGAAACAGAAGCGAGATAACAGTTAATGATCGTGCCATGGATTCCTCCAAACAGGCTC
>Ga0123352_10009198_pt1 | contig 15441 bp, 6 predicted proteins | sample TergutLab28metaG_FD_89700 | JGI IMG/M metagenome (GOLD analysis project Ga0123352, IMG submission 89700) | Labiotermes labralis P1 segment gut microbial communities from Petit-Saut dam, French Guiana - Lab288 P1 | ecosystem: Host-associated > Arthropoda: Insects > Digestive system > Gut ... | reverse complement strand
GTAGCTGTACCAGTATTATGACCTGTACCGGAGGCTGTGGTTACAGTTTTTAGTACTCCTGATGATGGGTGCTGTGACACCCGAAACATGTAGAGTGACTTTGCAGTAAATAAATATCTGCATGCTGTTGCATCTGGTTGGATTTTATTAACATTGAAGTGTTTTTGTGTAACTGATATTTTATGTAGTAATTTGGACTTTAGTGTTTTCGATAATGAATTTGTTCATCCATTGAGCTCTAGGGTCAATGTATCAGGTACATTGCTACAGCAGACAGAAGCTCTAAAACTGCTTCTAGATGCATGCATAAATATTATTTTCTTGCCTACCACATTTCGACCAAAGACTGCTGAAATAGAAAACGTAATGTATGATGCAGATTTTTATGGCGCTCTTTACGCAAAAAAAAAAACTGTGCAGTAATCCATCGATTTAATCGACTCGTAAAAGAATAATTATTAGTAAATGCTTGATATCCGTTCGGAAGACGATTCACGGTATAAATGCCCGGGTTATATATCATTTTCACACAAGCGCGGGCAACACAAACACTATTTCAGCTGCTGCATAAACCCAATACTTCGTTTAACAGCTAAATTTTCTTTATTTATTTTTCCTTAACCATGTTCAAAAGCCATGTTTGCTTGCTTTATTGACTTCTAGCACAAAAACTGTCCTACAAAGGCACATGTGTTTTCAATCCAAATTCTCCTGGCTGCATTAACGTGATTGGATGCAAGCGGGCGACACGGGAGAGGTCCAAGTGCACACACAGCATGTCAGCGCATGCGCAAAACACAGTCAGCAGAACTGTCGGCCCCAGAGGACAGCACGTGTTATTTATTCAGTCCGTTAAACTACTTTAATTCGAGGGCTTAGTGTGTTGAATTGTAATTTAGGTCTAATATTACATGTAGCTTCTTTCTACTGTAATATAAAATACTACTTACTAGAGGAATCCAAATCTATGTTTCTCAGCATGCAGCCATTTCCTTCGCTGAAGGGCAGTAGATCCAAAGCTGAGAAAGTAAAATTTACGGCAAAGGCGAATTTGCGCCTGTGCTTAATTAAACACCAATCCACCAAGACGCATGGGGGTTCGAAATACAGTTTCATACATTTTTAACCTCACTACTAAGTGGAGGCAGGAGATCAACCTCACTCCTCCAAGTGAGACACCGGTACCTTTTCGATAGCAGGCTTTGTGGCCCTCAGGGTTGGTCTTGACGCACTGGAAAAGAGAAAATCATCTTGCCCTGGCAGGATTCATGGAGAAGAGTGGAACTTCTTTTCCCTATATGGGAATGAATACGATGTACTTTAAGTTACCAGGTCACGGTACTGATTTCTATAGGTGAAATTCATGAGTAAAATGTAGGACTTTTGAAAAAAAAACAAGTGACAAGACAACTGAGATTATAGTAACACCAACTCAAAGTGTAGCGGTTTCCTCAATAGTCTCATCTAAGGCCTTTTGGCTTTTTATATATCTGCAATTTTCAAGGAAATGCGGCAGAACGAAACAACCTACCGTCCGCACGAACACACGCACCGACCCGTTAACTGAAGACCTGGGTCAGTATAATTACTACATATCAAACTCCCAAAATATTTGTATAAGAGTAACGGTGAAGTTGAAAATTGGTATTTTTAATTGTTGTAACTCATTATATACGTAGATATTGTTAAAATTAAAAATAATTAAAGTAATCAGCATTCAAATGATGGAATTCAGTTTACCGCAGTACAACAGTTTATTTTCTCTGTCCACTCTTGTTTAATTCGCCAAATTATTTGTCGTGAATAGAGGAAATTTACGTGACTATAATGTTTAAATGTAGTTAACTCAGTCTTAAATTTCAGTTGAACCTCAGAGGGCATAGTGAGCGACAATTTCGGAAAGAAATTATATTACATATTGACAACTAAGCTTTCGACACAGTTGGAGTCTGTAAAGTGTCTGGGGGTTTTATTTTGACGCACCAGAAATTAAGTTACTTTGTTCTTCATGCACAGTTGGCGCTCGGTTTACTTTAACTGTGTATTGCGAAAAAAAAATAAAATTATATTCTTCGTACCTGTATCAAGATATTTCATTTTTTAAAATACAATTAGCTGTAACTTAATTTTTGCATGCAAATTAAAGTTTAATTTAGAAATGTTAGCGAAAATTCATATTTACCCGAAAGCGTTCTGGAGATATTAAGAACCAGAAGACGACTCTTCTAAATCATATACAAAACTGCTAATTTTACATCACCGGTAAAAGAGTCCGTGTCAGTTAGGAAGACGAAACAGTTACAAATGTTTTTAAGAATAATCAGTGTTTATTGTGCATAAAATATGATTTGATTTTGAACACACGGAAAACAATCTACCGAAAAACGCACACATAAATTCTCCACACTTATGTAACCAAGCCCAGACCCGACCTGAAGTTGCAGATGGAGGAAACTGCCACTGGATACAGATGTCAGCAACAAATACACTGATTTATCTTTTCAGAATAGCTGACAGAGGGTGATCCTCCAGTTACAAAACTGGAAGAGTAGCTGCTCACTTCTTATTTTAATAATGTATCACGTACTGAACGTCATGAAGGGCTTCGAAATATAATCCATTGACACGGCATAAACAGTGAAAAAATTATATGAAATTTGGAACTTGGAAATTCAGGGTCTATGTAGCACGGGTCTTGAAGTTTTTATATATATATATATATATATATATATATATATATATATATATATATGGGGACCGCGGTAGCACAGTGGTTAAGGTGCTGTGCTACGAATCGGAAGGTCGCTGGTTCGATCCCAGCTGGTGTCAGTGGATCTTTTATTGACATAAAATCCCTCCGATCGCACTATGGGGTCGACTCAGCCTGTAACATAAATGAGTACCAGGAGCATTTCCTGGGGGTAAAGGCGGCCGGTGCGCAAGGCTGACAACCTACCACCATCCTGTGCCGTTGTCATGAAATCTGGGAAACCTAACTTCCTAGAACCCTCTGGGCCTATCCAGGCCTGTAATGGGACTGCTTTATATATATATATATGGAAAATGCGAAAATCTAATTTTTTTAGGGGCCCCTTTGAAGGATAAGTGTAATACTTTGTGTTACGATGAAGCGAAGGTTAAAAAAACTCTTATTTAAAGAATCAATGAGTCACGGTTCTCAGTATTTTGCATCTTCTGAGTATTTTACTTCACCGTTTATTCAATTCCAACAAAACATATCTCTTAGACTATATACACTCATACACACACACAAACAAACACACACACACACACAATCATTATTTTACTGTACGTTACATTTCCTTTGATGTGTTTGGGCTCTGTTTGACCCGTTTATCAGGGAGCTACAATCCATGGAACTGCAGCTCCCTGATCATGACTCAAATAATTCAGAAACCCGTGACAGAAAATATAATGTACAATAAAATAACAAGGTACACATGGCCTAGGAAGTTTATTTTTATTTTTTGGAATTTAATAAAGTTACGGATATTTGTGAAAAAAAATATTGCTGGAGACTCACATTGTCAGTAAACCCAGACCAAATTGTGCGCAGTTATGTGGAGGAAGATAAATAATACAGTTAAAAATTATCAGAATTATATTGTAAAATAAATTTGCTTACTGAACCTCAGACAGTTGCTTACGGGAACTTTGAGTTCCGGGGAAATCCCTGTGAATACTACACCTCTATAGACCTAGACAGGGTCGTGGGAAATGCGTACAGAATTTTTGCTGGAAAAACTGAAATATATATATATATATATATTTCAGTTTTTCCAGCAAAGTTCCCGTTAGCAACTGTATATATATATATACCACGCCAGAAATGTTGCATTAAATTGGATGATGCTATTAAAGTGGATATTCAAGACATAGTTTGTGAAGTTATTTGACTAGGTTTAGTTGGACCAGGAGACTGTCCGAAATTAGACTTTTGCGAACACGCTAATAAACTTTTGGGTCCTCGCAAAAATTTCCTGACCAAGTAAACGATATCAGATTCTATGATATTCTTTGCTGCTAATGGAGTTAAATTGCTGCCGGAAGAGAGTTCTTGTGTGAAGCGACATTTTATTTAGCTGTTTCTGTCAGATTGTTATTATGAAACAATTAACATTGCGGCATGACCGTGGAAGCCTGAAGGAATTCCTGACAACACCTCGTGCATGACGTAACGGTGTAGTAGTCATTGACTTTCCGGCAGCGGGCACAATTCGTGGAGAGGGCTAAGGCGAGGATTTGACTAGGATCCGGCTCAAAAATTCAGGAGCTATTAAATTTATTGCCATCAGGGTAGGTAGGTTATATCTCTGAGGATTGCTTTATGTCTTGTACACAGCACAATAAACCGATCTTCGTGCCACGAAATTGCTTGAAGGCCAAATGTCTACCAGTAGTTCACTGTATATCAAGCGACCACAAAGACCACTCAAAAGAACTTGGACGTTCACATTATTTCGTGAAGCAAATGCGCATGTCTATGGCACAGTCGTTGCCAAGCTAAAATGTTCAAAATAAGTAAACAAAGAAAATCTGAATAAACATTATATAAAATACTGTGCACCATTGCGAAATCCGTAGGAGTCGTGGCGACCTAGCTTCTTTGATTCTTCGAACCCGGATTTAAAGGGTTTTAACATACTGAAAGGTCGTTTGAAAATTCAACATGAAGACTGTTATATAAAAAATTATGGCTCGGAGGCATAACGCCGTTTTTCAGTTGTTCGGAACTACTCGCCAAATTCTTAATGATATTTATGAAAATTACTAATGTTTGTATTAAGAATTATACGAAATACATACAGGCCTGGACAGGCCTGAACGTTCCAGGACGCAGAGGATCCCAGATTTCAGACAATCGGCACATAAAGTTGTAAGTTTGTCAGCCCTACGCGCCGACGGCTTTTACCCGCCAGGAAATATACCTGGTACTGATTTGTGCTAGACGCTGTGTTGATCCAAGGACCATAGTTAGGCCGGAAGTTTTATGTCAATGAAAATTCAAGTGGTATCTTTGGGAATCAAACCCGCGACGATCCGGCTTGTAGCGCGGCGTCTCAACCAATTGAACCACCGTGTGCCTGCGAATAGTAAGAAATATATAAATAAATTCTTTTGGTTAATGCAGAGTTTTTAATGTTATGGTAGGTTCAGTGTATATTAACCAGCATTGTTTGAAGCGTTAACGTCATCTGTTACCCTCTGTAATAGGTGAAGGAATGTACACGTTGAAATCATGCGAGCCTTAACGCCCATCTCTTAGACATTGCAAGTAACTACGTCCTTTCTTCTACAGTGTTTTTGCGATTTTGTGTTTTTCTGTATAAAAAATTAACTCTGATAAACTCTGTAATCTGAGCAATATCGCCAAAAACAAGACTGAAGAATTTTTGAGGTAGTTGTAGTTACTTCTATTCGTCATCCAATAAACCTGAATATTAATATATGGAAATTTTCTGTCTTCAGTTTTTTTGTAACAATTGTCAGGTTAGTGTGGTACAAGGTAAAGATTATGTACATCCCATGAGGGCATAAAGGCAAAACAGACGAACAGTTTTATTTCTGCTTATCCTCGGCACTAGACAAGTGTTTATGGTCAGCCTTACCTCACGGCCGGTTTTACCCCCGGGAGGAAAACTCTGGTGCCCATTAAACGGTGGCTGGATGAACGTCAGGACCAGTCTGGACGTTTCGAAGACGAGAAAATTTGTTTGATCTTGCCGGTAATAGAAAGAAGGACAGTCAGTCCCATAGCCTATACCGACTACGATATCCAGAATAACACAGTAAGGAAATTAAATATAAATAGTTTAAAAAATGATGTAGCAAAAATACATACTTAAATGAAACCCTATACAGTCATGTTATATATATATATATATATAACATATTTGCCTTATATTCTTATGTTATTTACTCTGTCTTTCGACGTTTAAACTGCCACAGAGCTATAAAATATGTCATGAGTGCTACTTATTAAGAGGTGCTTCATGCATAAATGTGAGATGCAGGCGTCGAATTAAAATTACCGAAATTCTCACGTCATTTAAACCCAAACAAAATTTAAATTCAGAAGAAAATAACTTAAAAAAACGAATAAATCTTAGCAAAACTATTTATTTTAACACTCCATTGTGATAATATATCAAGTGTAAAGTAAAGATTCGTCTGTCACAAATTGTTTTTATTTCTTTCAGAAATTTAATGAGTTTGGCAACATGTTTCGGCCAACTTGGCCATCTTAAGGTAACACATCCGTCTGCGGAATACGCGGGAGGAAATTATCAATATAAAGTATTATAAAATGAAATGAAATATAATTTTTTTTGTATAAAATGTGGTAATAAATAAGGCTATGTTACAGAAATAAATTCCAACCAGGGCTAATATAACAATAATGATGAAGAATATATGACAAAAATTAATAGAAGAATATTAGAGTTTGGGATTAGAGATTAATGGTCTTAAAACACAGTATTAAATATAGGAAGTGACATGCAGAATATAAAGCTAGCATAACACTGAAATTAAGGGAACTAGGTCATTTAAGTACTTAGAATCTATCTTTACGAACTCTGGAAAATGCAACGAAGAAGTGTCAAACAGTACTGAGAAAGCCATGAAAGCAACAAAAGCACTAAATAGTCTGTATTCGAGTAAATATATTTCGGTAAATACAAAGAAAATAATATTTTATACATTGATAGAAAGCATTTTAAGTTACGGTTGGGAAATTTGGGCAATGGATAACAAGCCGGAAAGAAATAGTTTGCAGAATTGGGATTTTTGAAGAAAAGCTGCAAGGCGCTGCACTCGTCAAAGAACAGATAGGGGTACAACAATAATTTTGGAAAGACTGGAAAATACGTTGAAATGTTATGGACACGTAGTAGGCATGGAGATTAAGGTGGCTTAAGCGCATATTGACCTATTCACCGGGAAGAAGATGACGACGAGGAAGACTCGACGTAAAGAGGGAAGAGGGAGTTAAGAGGTCTAACATCCGACGACGAAGTACACCGGCAACTATGGAGACTTATAACCAGTATCCGGTGGACCAATGAAGAACTGACACATAGATGATGAAGATGATGTTAATGATGATTATGATGATGATGATAATAATAATAATAATCATAGTATAGTAATAAGTGAAGTTATTTCTGTAACATAAAGTTAGAGTTTGCTCTGTAACAGGCCACGTAGGTCCAGAGGAGGAGTAGAGGTATAGCTCTACTTTTTCTTTAACCTCGGCGTTAGATGGGGGTTGGTGGCTAACGCCACGCCTCGGCCGCTTTACGCCCGGGAAAGACCAGGTACCCAATGTGCAGGAGGCCACGTGGACTCCAGAGCCCCTCTGGACGGGTGCGAAAATATCGATTCGTTCGCACCGTGATTTCTGCAACGTAACTTACTTATTACCGCATTTTGTGCAATAAATGATATCTGATTTCTTTGTAAAGTACTTTGTGTTTATGCTCTTCATAGCCACAAAGTTTCCGAAACCCCTGGATCTCTTTAGTCTTCAGATGGAACTGAAAGAGAGAAACCCTGATCTGCTGGGTCCATTAGAAAGATCTGGTCTCTGTCAAAGAATTCGATGGCGCAACAGACCTAAGATGAAGGAGGTTGTTCAGAACTCTCTTCGAGCCTGTTCTTATACTCTATCCTCAGAACATTTCAAAGCAGTATTCAGTATATGACCCTTTTTTTTTACTTTTTAAAATGCGTCATTTGATATAGCAGTGTAACAATTAACAACGCACGACGCAGATAATGGTCATCTGAATTGGGGACGAGGGACACGTTTATCCGAGGCTTCCTGGGAGTCCACAGATGTGGGTGTCATGTGCGTTTAAACAGAATGCTTTTAGAATGGGTAGGTTTATAATAGATGGGTTGCAGCTACGTAGATACGAATGTCTCTCTTAATAATAAACACAGTCAAAATGTAATTTATTATAAGTATCTCAAATCATTCAATCTCACGAACCCTACGAACTTATTTTCTTTGCGAAAGGATTCCTTTTATTCGCAAATGCACAAAGAAAACTGTAGAAATGAGAACATTATCTTTCGTTCAGATTACAGAGTACGATAAATATTTGAACTCAAACTGACTGATCATAAGGTGAAAAGTAAAATTCTCACTGCACCAGCTATAAAACTTCGGAGCACTGGAAGCATAAAATGCTTCGACCACTTTACCCCAAGGTAAAGAGCTTCCGTTAGACCCTGAAATATGAAGTTGGATGCGAGCCATAGCCGGTCTGGAGGTTTTTGACAGGAGAGTCTTCCTCCTGCCGGGAATCGAACGACTATTCTTCAGTATGCACAGCGAAGGAAAAAACAGCAAATTTATAATACAAATTTTCACTCAGACATTTTTTTCTCCTTTCCGACAGATCAAGAATTAGTTTTCAGCGAAAGGTATTGACAGTCTCAGTCAGTCTGGTGAACATCAACCCACAGGAGGGCCAAATGTTTCTTTTAGGACTCGCCTAGAGGTCGCACGTCTGTGTATGCATATAGAAGAAGATGGGATTGAACTGACTAGATCTCCATTATTTGCCAACAACACGTTACATTGAAAGTACGATTTGCAGGACAAGGTAGTAAGCCGTTCCAAACTCGGTAACACACAACTAATGATAGGTTTACTGTGTGCTGCCTTAGAAGTGATGAGCTATAGTTTCTAAGTTGCCAAATTATGTTCCGTAGACCAATTATGCTATATTAAATTGTATTACTGAAACTATTCGGGTGACCGAGGGCCTCAAATACTTTCCTCGAGGGGAGCATTTTAGCCAGCCCTGGTCTAAATATTCCCGAAAGTGTAACATGTAACTAGCAACTTAAAATTTCACTGTTTTCACTTCTGAAATGGCAGCAGATACATGTGCAGAATGCATCCCGAACACAACACGGTGGATATCCTGCTGCATGCCAAATACCTACAAGACAAAGTCCGTTGCTATGAACGTTTCAAAACCCATCTGGCAGCCAATTTCGCACAAACGACATTTTACCTGTATTTATCAAGATTTAGATAATCGAATGTGAATTTATTCTTTGCAGGTAGAACTGCAACGTCATGGACATTTACGACTGCGTAGCCTGGTGGAGGAAAGAAGTGAAGACCTGCGAAGGGATTGTAGATGTGGCGGTACACTGGGGGATGTGGTGTAGTGCCAGTAGCCACTGCGCTCAAACACTCCCCGACACTTCTGCTAAGAGAAACCTTTGTTATCAGTTACAGCTCGGATGCAGGAGGTTCAGCTGATATCAGAGCAGGGCAGTATTCTGAATTTTTTTTTCGAAGCGTACGATGTTGCATTTATTGGACTTACCAGATCCAGTGTTATTAGTAATGTTACTTATTATGGCAGTTGAATAAGCAGAAATATTTTTGGAGGTGGGCTCCTCAATTTGAGGTGAACTTTTGCTTCACCCTCTGATAATTTAAAAATGAGATGCTTAAAAATATGTTTATTGTTTCAAGCCTAACTGATAAGAGTAACTAGGATTGTATTTTAGTTTCTTGTAAAAATACTACATAGTTACTTGAATGGAGACAGAATTCAGTTCTGGATCACATGGAAGAGCCTCAAAACAGCCGGTAACATAGCATAATTTCGAACCAGATTCACTGACTTTTGCTGCACCACAGCCGCACTAATTTGACTTGCTTGGAAGTAAACATTTGTGCGAAAAAAAGTCACCTAGGATATCGAGATGCAATATGTGGATTTTCAAGGCAGCCATCTTCTGTGGGATGAGATGTGGGGAAAATATTTCAGCTACTCATGAAAGTATGTGAGATTGCCGTCGAAAGTTCAGTGCCGAAAGTTAGTGGCTTGCGGATGTGAGAAATGTAGTTAGAATTTATACACACAAATCCAGTACCTTCCTTCAAGAATATTAAAAATTTAACAGTAGTATTTAGAACCACGTTTAGATCTACACTTAAGAACACAAATCTACCAACTGTGTTGGTATGTGCAAGCTACAGCAGTGTGATATATGCGTTACGTGTGTACATGGTCTTGTAATACACATACAAATCAGTAAACCCTCTCGTATGCAGAATTATGTACCTAATTCGTTACAGTTGTTACTATGACTATTATTCTTATGACGCCTCGTAAATTAGAAAAATTAGAGTTATTAGTTTAAGACTGTTTCCCCCTCCATTTTTTTCAAAAACAATCTCAATATTTATGTTAACTGTTTTCATTGCCCCTTGCCTTGCTTTTACGGTGATTTTAGATATGATGCTATTTATGTTTCTGATTTTCAGCATATATGTGATCCGAAAGATTAAAGAAGAGCATCCGATCAAGATTTCGAAGCTGACAAATAGGCATCGGCAGATGTCACTCTAGTGCGGTTGCTGGCGTTGGAAAACTTCCTCATCAGACGGTGCTGAGGTAATAAACTGTTACAGAATTAGAAATTAACGTGTAACTTTTGCGGTCAAAACATTCAATGTCCCTGCTTAATGTTTGCTTCTTCGGGAAGAATATTTGGCTGAAATCCATAATTACGAAATAATGGCACTCGTATATATGATTAATATTGCTTGAGTCCAACTTTGCTTATGTTTCTACATTACCTGTAATAATTACTTGGTTATAATGGTTAAGTGGATAAATGCAACAGTATTTTTCAGACTTTTAACTCTCTTTGGAACGCTAGTGATTAAATCCGATTTTTCGCTCAACCCCTGCAAGGTAAAGTGTACTTTTTCGGTTGTAAAAATGAAATAAAATATTTTAAATTAAGCTTTAGTTGAAAAAAAAGAATATTTCCTCATATTTAAGAAAACCTGGATTCTGCTTTTTAGTGATCGTGAGTAAGATGGGAAGATAAGTAAAAATGAAATTACAAAATTTAGAATAATTTTATATATTTAATTATAAGGAAAAGTGCTTGCTGATAACCCAGAAATCTTGCTGGAAACTCCAGGTTTCCACGAGAGACAGTTTGAATACCACTGAAATATAAAGAATTTCATATATGAGACTGAACGCTTACAAACTCTGTAACTGTGTAAGGAGAGGGGTTACATTCATCAAATAGGGGTACTAAAAGTAACAATTACCCATAGCATGTCAGACCTTAAGTATGAAGAAGAACTGGAAAGTAAATCCAATCAGCTTGGGGTCACGCTATTACTGAAAAAATCCAAGAGTAGTTCAAACGTTAATGTCTAATGTATCCTTGCACGTAGATGTAGGGTTTATCGGATCGTGTCCAAGAAAAGTAATCGCCATTTTCAATCAGAATATCTCTTTGGATCACGTTCCGTTCGAAAGGACTTCAACACAAAAGACACCCTTTATAGCCGTGGATACGGACGCGCCTTCAGACCCACATACAAATGATGCAATGACAATTAGGGAATTGATAGCAGTACCATAAGGGCAGACATATGCAGTGGTCAGAATAGCTAAAGTGTGCAAAATAAATGATTTTCACTTCCACATGAATGTTTTATTTAAAGACGCTCTCTGTTATTCAGTTATCACCGATGATAAGCGATTGAATGTGATTGCGGGATTTGGTAGAATGATAGTGACAAGGGGAAAACCAAAGTCCTGGGAAAAAGCTGTCTCAGTGCTACACTGTCTACAATAAGTTTCAAATAGACTGGTCTGGAATAGTACCGGGAATGTCATAAGAATTGGGCGACTATATGAACACAGCAAGCTCACCCGCAGATTACTGGCTGTAGAGTAAGTGAATTATCTAAGTGTCACGGTATGAACCTGTGACCTTTTGTAAAGTCAACCTGTACTTAACTGCTATATAGAGAACTGAATGCGAACCACGACTAAACTGGGTGATTTTCTTCTTCTGATCGCCATGTAAGTGAGAAGCAACACAGAAAGATCATAGGGAAAAACACGTAAGGTTCACTGTCGTTGATGACAGCCAGCCTGCGTTATTTATACTTCTCCTTTGTGATACTTACAGCTTCTACCAGCGACGCTTCAGGTACAGCAGTTTGCTAGTACATAGATCGGTAAGTATGTTCAGCAATAATGGCGCGGTTGAACACTACCGTGATGCAACGAATGATTGTTGGTTTATTTACGTTATTCAATGGCTCTAAGTTTAACAGTTCATCATCAGGAAGACAGTTGTAAACGCAGTTTTTTTATGGTGTTTGAACACACTCTTCCACCTGCTACATTGCTTACTTAAATGCATGAAAACGTACCATAAAAAACAGCAGGTTCAAACTGTCTTCCTGTTGATGAACCCGTAAGGTTCATAACATGTAGAAGACGTAAAAAATCGAATTAAAGCATTAATTTGAAAAGTGTGCATTCCGTTGGTTTTTGTTGCACAATTGTATCATAATGTATGATACAAAAATTTAAATAATACTCTATGTTCTTAGTTTACAGTATCCTTGTTTCGATCTCAGAACTACCTGTTTCATCTAAGGGTCTTGTTTCAAAGGTGTGAACTGAAATCTTAAAAACTTTCTTACTTTGCCTTTTTCTGAAAGTGACATTTTCGAGAAAAACTTGTCGAAATATTAAGAGGAATACTGTTTTCTGAGAGGTAAAGCCATATAAGCCGGTAGAAATATATGAAAGTTTTTCAAAAACTTACTGAATTTATCTTCTGGATAGTAGAACAATTCGTCGAAAGATGTTTCTGGAGATGAATACCCCAGGTCTCTACTACAAGAAAGTGGGCTTTGATTTCTGCTGTGTTCCATATTTCATTACTGATAAAGTGACCAACATATAAATTTCAATCGAAACGGTTCAGTAAAGTGAATGAAAGACGTCATTAACAAAGAGCAGTTTCATATTTTTTGTATTTTGTATGTCAGCCTGAAAATTAATTACTATTCGCTCTACCTTTATAGCATTTTTACAGTTTTTAATACTTATTTCCTTATATCGAAAAGAAGGGGGTGGTGGGGGGTCTATAACTACCACGTTAACATGCGTAAGAGACTCATTTTCATTTATCTTTTCATAAGAATAAATTGTCACCTCTTGACCCACAATGTAATATTGCCTTCCATTAAAATTTCAGGATGAATAGAAATTTTAAATTTTACAAATTTCACATTCATTTTACAATCGTCCTTCTTCTCTTGGCGGTCCCTCTAGCCAACGTTATCCATTACAAATCTGAAGTCAATAAGAGATTTGCCGCTTGTTACAGTAAACTGCAAAGTCACCGCCATAACAAAACATGTATGGAATGTGAAAAGTCATTGCTCGCAATAAGAAAAATACGGGACTATCGTGACCTTCATAGAGTGTTGTGTCCTGTGGTTTAATAACGTTATTTTACCGACTTTTTATGTGTGTAGCGATGAGATGTTGAGAATCTCATGAACAAGAACACCCTCCCAGTATCATGTTTTGAAAGTAGTGGAAATTAACTTGGATCATACTTGTGAAATGATGTCTTTCAGCATTGTGAAGCGATGCGATTCGCGCAGAAAGTTGAAATTACGTGCTTTTCTATCAACTGTGTCGTACGTAGAACATACTTCGCGGGCTTTTGACAACGGGCGTGAACTTATGGTTAGGACCAATTCAATCAGCATATTATATAAACAGAACTTCCTCATCCGCGATGGTTAGATCTCAGTTACGCCATAATAATGTGCTATTAGCAAGCTAAGAATAACCAGTTGTGTCAGAACTTGAAGACTTTCTTGGGTTTATTAGTTATTAAATATTGTTTGAACACATAGGAATTCTGTTGCATGGATATAGCTACAAGTCAACTTGTCACCACGGCGACTGTGCTTGTTTTACACGCACCAGACGGCAGTATGGAAATTGTTCTTTATGTGTGCTTTCAGTTGACCTTGTCGCTTCTCTGCACTCTACAGACTTTGTATATCCCAAGGCTTAAATACGGAATTCGTCACGCGTATGCAGAATGAGCTAGTTTATAATAGCAAGCCTGATATCGACTGTTAACTTTACTCGCCCGGTTTCGTTTTATAAATCACATTACAAAATTAAATTCTTTATTGAATGTTTTTATATTTTTGTCAATATGTAGTCTAGGACTTAGTGTTTAAGATGTTTTATATTTTCTTTCCAAAACGATATAAATTGCAGCCTGGTTTTATGTGCTGTACTTCATTAATAACGGTGTATTAAGCTAATTGTTTTACTTCTGCCAAGTTATTATGGGGCATTAGTATAATGAAAGACACTCTCTCTGTGTTTGTCTGCCAGCCTGTCTGTCTGTCTGTCTGTCTGTCTGTCTGTGGCAGCCTGTCTGCCAGCCTGCCTGCCTCTCTGTCTGTCTGTCTGTCTGTGGCAACCGTAACAATTCAGAAAATACAAGTAAGAGCTTGAAATCGTGGCAGTAGTTTGAGGACGAACGTGACTTATGCCGCACTAAATATGATCAAAATCCGTTGGAACGGAGTCAAGCTGTGGCGTTCTACCCTCATCGAATGATGAGTGACCTGAGTATCATCGTTGCTGCCAATTTTTCCATTCCTCCATTTTCAGTCCTGTTCGAAAAATTGCGAAAGGCGAATATTAACTTCCTCATATCCGTCCGTCCTTCCATCTGTTCGCGTGCTCGGCTCCCACCCGACGGATTTTCATGAAATTACATTTTGGGTATTTTTCGAAAACCCGTCGAGAATATTAAAGTTTCATTAAAACGTGGCAGAAATAACAGGTATTTTACGTGAGGACCGTAATACATTTTTGGTCGAACCTCACTCGATTATTCTTAGAATGAGAAATGTTTCGGACGAAAGTTATAGAGAAAATAAAAAAACATTTTATGTCCCAAAAATTTTTAATCGTGCCTTTTATGAGATAATGTGGTGTAGAGCCGGGCAGGCCACAGATTACAGTATGTTACATGCGCATTGCAAAATTATACCTAAGTGTAAAAATGCAATATCAGAATGTGTAATATTCATTGCTTTTCCACTGCAAAAATGTTGGCATGAACGCGCCTGAAAGTTGCGTTATACATACTTTGCTTGTCTTGTTTTTGTGAGGACGAGGAAACGGTTGAGTATTGACTGCTGTGTCTGTGAGGTACGAGGTGAGGCTGAAGAAAGAGTAGAGCATGGGCACATTATGTAACATAGTGTAACCAGCCGGAAGCACTCCGATCGATGAATTTAACGTAAGATTTGCTGTCAGAATAAAGAAATAATGCAATGGGCCGATGAGTTTTCCACATATTGTAGTTCGTCAAGCAATGATGAGATAAATTTAAAGGCAGATTATAATTACTCGTGTTGTAGTTGTTAATGAATTTGAATGAAGTTTGACCAACTAGATGACACTTGCTTTATTATATATTGCTCAACATGTTTCAGACGTTAATACGTCCATCTTCAGGAGCTAGCGAGTACTTGTTGTGTTGTGTAGGCTGACTTGAGGTGTGCTG
>Ga0123352_10009196_pt1 | contig 15441 bp, 12 predicted proteins | sample TergutLab28metaG_FD_89700 | JGI IMG/M metagenome (GOLD analysis project Ga0123352, IMG submission 89700) | Labiotermes labralis P1 segment gut microbial communities from Petit-Saut dam, French Guiana - Lab288 P1 | ecosystem: Host-associated > Arthropoda: Insects > Digestive system > Gut ... | reverse complement strand
GTGTCTCATATATATATATATATATATATATATACCCATGTTCCTATGTATCTCAACATGCCATACCATCATCAAGTGAGTGTGCAGTCACTTTGAGGTGATATTGCACACTCAGCTGAGGATGGTATGACAACACTGAAACACACGGCCTCTTGGATAGATACTGTTATATATGAGTGAAACATGTAATGATCCTGACTTTCTACAATCCAAAATTATTTTGACATGCCAAGCAAAAAGAAGCCTTTTCTTCACACTGCCCACATCTTTGACTCTCACCCTGTTAAATTTATAACTAGAAAACAATGCATATGTTTCCTAAAGTTTCAATGCCATTTAAATAGGAAAACAAACTCTCTCCATACCTAAGTTTTCATATTCTAGTGAACATAACAAAAACTGGAGATGCCTATTTGGCATTCATATTTCATACAGGAATTACTGCACAAGTATATATCAGCTAACCCTGTATTTGAACGTCTGTTCCGTTAAGTGAATTTAATTATGGGTCAATCTGATTTGAAAGGACAGCATCCAGTTCTGCAGTCAAAGTATGTGTTCACAAAAAATCCTACAGTGTATATCATCAACTGTGCATGGTTAAGTCATGATGGCTTGATTTTATAGTTCTCAGGATGGCCCTGGCCTGTTCAACACTCTTTGTTTCCATTCATTCCAGTCTCACTGTCTGCTCTGTTGGTTAACAGAACACCAATTGCAGAAGGAGGTCCAAAACTTCTATGTACCTAATTTAAATTTCCTGATCCTTAAATTGTGTGTGTGTGTGAGTGAGTGAGTGACAGTAGGAGCATGGATGAGTGTATTTACAATACAACATTCAATAAAAATACAGTCTGGTGAATCTAATGCAAGAGCAAAGTTGTTCTTATACTACAACAAGAAAGCGTGTATGGACTTGGGAGTTAAAGCTCCATTCAATCCAGACCTCAACACTATACACTGGAACCACTGCACAGAATTCCTATGGTTGTCAGTACTATATGAACTACTATGAACTAAAGGTACATCTTCCCTCTACCTGCCACTAAGCCACAAGGGGGTGTGGAGGTATAAGTCAGTGCATTCTTAACTTCTGCATTGGGAGGTGAGTGATAGCTTTGTGTGAAGCAGGTTGCTTTACCAGTGCTTGTGGCTTGTATACTTGTTGCTGCACTTACTACATAACACTGGCAGTCCCATGAAGAGGTATACGTAAGTGTAAAGTTTCAACTAAGCACCATATGAAGGTGTGTGACCAAATTAGCACATATCATTACAGAAAATATAAAGAAAAGTTTACATTAAACTGTATTTTTTTAAAAAAAAACTTTGTTTTCTTACCTTGTAGCCCAAATGTTCCTTAGGAAGCCTGCCCTTTTCTGTCTCCTTGACTCTCTTCACTCTCCGAAGAAGACAAATCTGTCGGTACTCAGTTGAATTTTGATGTTTGTGTGCTGCACTCGTTGAATCATCATCCTGGCATGGATAACACGTAAAATGAATTACTACATTAGTTACTTAATATCAGGGATGTGCAAATCCTGAGCACCTGGTTGCTGAGGCAGCTACATTTTGTAGAGTGGCACCCTATATTTTTCAGCATAATCACTGCAGTTTTTTTTTTACACATAAAAATGTGTACACATATCAGTTCAGATGGACAGCACATAAAACACCACATAAGAGAGGTTCACAAGCCACTCCAAAACTGTCGGTCCTCCGTATGGAACTTGCTTCATGTCACTCTTCTAGCACCTAGAATTTGCAGGTGGCTGCTACACTTCTGGAAAATGCGTGGACCCCCAGTCAATACACCAGTAATTCTGTGGGTCACGTGGCATCCATCACTTGTCTGCCATTATAATTCCCCTCTTTTAGGCAGAGTAATTTTTATGACATCTACAATTATTATTGTGTACATTTAGACATGCAAGGTCATGTGACTGTATGGTCTGGCACAAAAATGATTTCAGTTTAACTGTCTCATGTTGGGGTTCATTCACTTTTACTGCAGATGCTTATAAGCTTAAAATTTTCCATCAGTTTCCACTGTGGTAGAGAATGTGGCCAATGTGTGCACCTTGAACATTTAATGTTTTCAATTCTATGTTGTCTTGTACAGACTGTACTCATGGCATTGATGATGACTAGAGATACTTCAAGTGACAGCTCAAATGGTACTGACACAACTAAGACCAAAGGTAGACTGTCACTACAGCTAGTTGATGTTGTTGAAAGGTGCTGGAAAGTGGATGAGTGCCATTCTGGCTAGTGGTAAGAGGAATGATTTGTCAGATAATGATATTCTAAACAATAACGGAACTGTAGAGAAGGTTCCACAATATGTACTTAAGTCTTCACCACTGGCATTCCACTGTGCTCGTTAGTGAAATTGCAACTGAAAAATAATAGGGGTTTTATACAGTCTGTACTGGGTCATACATACACAGCAACATAAAACTTACTGTCTTAGACAGGTATATAAAGAACCATAACATGCTTCGATCTATGCAGGTCTTTGTCAGGTGGTATCTATTAAAAACAGAGAGAGGTATTGACATGATGTTCAACATTGTGAAATTTACAACTTATATTTTTGTGTCTTCTTCGTTTGATGTTCTGGTGTGGTATTTCGATCATGCTGCTTGCTCAATGGGTGTAGGTTATTCTGTGTTTTTCTTTTCCAGTGTTACATGCTGTAAGAATTTGTACGTTGCTACATACAATAAAAACTGCTGTGCTGACAAGATAAAACCCCTGTTAGATTTCTGCTGGAATTTCAAGCACTATAGTAATTAACTCTTTGAACAATTATATAATGGTATAACCTACAGGTATAAACATTCAACAAAAACACTGAAAGAGAATAACACCACACAAAATGAACTTACCCTTTACATTATCACTTCATAGGAGCACCAAGGGAACTCTTCCAAAGATTATTTGATACCTTATCAATGTTTTTAAAAACTTCATGTAAGTTACTTAACAAGCAAAGGGACATTTATAATGGGTATTTTAGCTAAATGCATGAGAAATGACAGTAGTGCAGGTTAAAATCTGGTACATAATGTTTCAACATTTGATTTTACTTGTTCTGTGTCTGTCTGTATCTCTCTCTCTAATACATACATATATATACACACACATGCACAGAGGAGCCCTGCTGTTCCCAGGATTATGTTCCTAAAAAAAAATCCAGCAAATGTTAAGTTATGGCCTTATGAGTCTAGCATCATTTCTGCCTCAAAACTATAAATGGCCAAAATGCTGATGTTACTGATGTTAGGAAATTAATAGAATAGTGAGGAAATATGGGGTGGTTTCATAAGTAGTTTCATGGTACTTCAGATACTGGCTTCATGGTAATTACAGGGAGATAAAGGAATAATATACCACCAGACTAACTTTCCTTATAAAAATGACAGTCCAATCTGTTACACTTACTGACAGTCCATCTTCCCTTACCCCTTCCATTTTTGTGTCATATTCTTCTGTTGAAATATTATGACAGGATCCAGTTGTTTCATCATCAAAGTCAGACATGTATACTGGCACATCTTGTGATGGGAAAAATGTTGTTTGCTTGAACAAATAGTGGTTGTTCCTCTGGTGTCGATGAGGATGGTATCCCTATGTACAAGAATGCACACTCAAAATACTACTAATTATGCACCATGTATGGGTAAGACACTTAACAATGAACATCAAAAATAAAGTTTTCATAAACAATAAGCTGATTGATGTGAAGGGTGTTAATACAAATTCAAGTATTCTGTGAATGTAATGCATAAGAATGGAAATAACAACAAAACCATACAGAACTTTGAGAGCACAACCTCTTGGAATGTTCATGTGGTAGACCGAGAAGAAAATGGGAGAATAACAGCATGATAAAAGTCACGGAAATGAAAACTGGAGATGGATGGTTGGAACTAGCTCAGGACTCTCATGGCACACATTTGTGTTGGCAGTCTTGAACCAGAGCTCTGTTTCCATAGTATGACTGAAGTCATAAATTCTGATTTAGTTTTTGGTAACTATCAACATGAGAATGGCACATTAATGAAAAGAAAATGTACCTTTATCACAGGCCACATAGTAACAACCATTTATCACAACCTGTCTCAAATAAATGTAGGGCTTGTTGTAAAGTGACAACCCCTGATGTACAATTCAGAAGAAATGTACTACTGAGATGGAAGAATCCTATTCTGACCAGCAATCAGACCCCACTTATACAGCCTGTGGCAAGTTAGTTTACTCACTGTGATGCACACCAGTTGCAACAAACTATAGGAACAAGTCTTAATTATACGTAAAAATAAGATCTGATTTTAAGACTGGTTATAGGCATGTAACTGCTTCATTTTTTGAGATAACAGCAAAATCTGTGTATGAAGATAGGAGTCATTACATGTTTATGAAGGATGAATGACGACCATGGAATGAAATTAAATGGTCAGTATGTGTGTAAAAAATAAACCTCGCACGCATGTAATACTTATTAACACATACTGATTTTTAGTATCTGGATGGTAGCATAGCACCTGCCTCTTTTATGGATACCCAGAGTATGGCAAATGTCACAGGATGTCCCAGACAGTGCAAGCTTTCTACACAAAGTTGCCATCTCAGGACATCACAAAAGGTGCCCTCTTTTACATCAAGCAAAAATGATAACACCTGTAATTTTATCATTAGGGATGGTAACATTTTCAGAATTCAGTCTTCCCCTTATTTTACCACTTTTCTCACCAATAGATACATGAATTCTGAATTTGGTTCCAGTTCTGATTTTGTGTAACATTTACATATATATATGAGACAAAATTCTCTGCTAGCTGGCAGGATAATTTATGTTCTATTCTCCCCTCAACAAGTTAACTCCGTGAGAATAAAAGAGTAACTGTTCTTCCTGATTCTCTTGGACTTTCCTGGCATGTTGTAAGAGTAAGACTAAAAACCAACTGGGACGTAACATGGTCTTCAGCTATAGTGAAACAGAAGATAAATGTTTACCTGCATGAAATCTTATTTTAGGTGCATCATATAAAGTACATACATTTTAACTAATATAACAATTTTCTTGGGTGTTCTGGATTCCATTACATACATTATAGGGTACCCCTGCCCCCAGAAATAAATCAAAAGCTCTCTCAAGACCTGATCACAGCTGATGCAAATAACTCATTTTTTCCCAACATTTGATTGCAAAATATCTGTTGAACAGTTGCGATATTATGGCACATTAATGAATATTTCTTTGTACAAGTTTAATAAATTCTTCTAGGCTTATACAGATGTTTCAAGTTGCACATATCTGCAGCAAAGGTCTAATGTTGCTCAAAATTTATGAAGCGTATTTTGTATAACAGGAGAACAAAAACCCTCTTTTTTAACCTTCTGAGGATTGATATGTTTTGGTATACTATTATAGTATACCAAAACATATCAATCCTCAGAACAAAGTCTAAACACACACACACACACACACACACACAAAATGCAAGATGTTAGAATCTTCTCATGAAACTTTTACTACCGAATAAATTTAACTTTACCTTGCGGAATAATTCCAGTGACTGCAATTTTGGAGCTCTTCCTGGGATAGGCAATCCTGCTTTATGCAGTTTGATGAAGTACTTCTGCACCCGGCTACAGACTTGTTTAGTGGTACGATTCCCTACAACAATTAAATGCTACTCTCAAAAGGCTAAAAGCGTAAATATCTTTGTCATCTGACAAAGTTGGTGACTCTAAATGATGAAGTGGTACTACACATACACGACAATAGGATTCCTTTCACAGTCTGCACCGTAACTGCCAAAGGAAAATGAAACACCTGCAAAAAATAACTTGCCCCAAGTGCCAATCTGTCTACAGAAAATCCCATGTGACTTGACCTGGGACAGAGCAATTAATCTCTACAATATCATTTATAAGATACATGCTGAAGTAACAGGAAAACACCACACATATGTTGCAGATATACTGCTGTGAGAGAAATGGAATTACTTTTGTTATGCAAGGTTCTGCATGAGTGGTATCTTTGCAATAAAATGAGTGGCTGGGAAAAGGAGAGAAATTAATTTAGTAACAATACTGTTTACAAAGCTTATGAAAAGCAATTTAAGTACACAGCAACAGCCACACAAGCCAAGTCTCAACCCCCCCCCCCAAATAGTTGTACCATGTTAATGAACCACTGTGCTAGCACTCTCATGTAACCATATATTTTTCTGACAAGAAGCTTGCCCAACATGGTTCTGTTCAACATGCCATACCCACTTCCTCTAACCCCACAATTGGATGAGGTATCACTGTATACTTGTTTATTACATTTTTTGAGAATACAAATTTGAAAACCGTTTTAAAATATGGTGAAATGGAAAAACGTTACACACATTACGTTTTGCAAATGACCAGAAAATAATTCAAAATGTGGCATATTAGTTATGGAGAACTGACTCTATCTAATAAATGAAATGCATACCTCAAGACACCAGCATTCAAATGATATTTCCCACAGGGATGTAAAATAACAGCTGGTGGTTACCCCTCAGAATGGGTTAACCATTCACATACTGATCAGGACAATAATGGAAATAACAGACTTCAGCATTCCAAACTGTATGCAACACTATAAGAAGAAAATTAAAATAAAAAACTTTAAAAAGCATACCTATATTCTACAAGACATTGGCAGTTCCAGTATTATAGTATCAGAATGAAAAACAGGTACCAAACAAGAAAGAGACAGCAAAGAGCAGCTTCTTTGAGTGATTCCTAAAGACTCCAATATTACTTAAAGAAGCCGCATGCATCCAACCACAACCATAATCATTCTCGCAACCATGGCACCAAAGTATTGTAAAACATTCTAAACAAAGGCAAAAAACCACAGAGATTATATGATTGAGGACTTCATGCCCTCCAAAGCATTCTTTGATGAGACACTAATTTACAAGTGACAGCTAAGCTGGCTGGTTGAAGAGAAAACCATGGTATTTCCAGCAACAGTTTCCCATGGACAATCAACACAGATTTCACCATTTTAACAGGTTAATACATTGTCATTTGAAATGAACTTTAAATTTAAGTCAACCAGCATTATACAGTTCTAAGAGTTTCCCACTTTGAGCACAGGGTAAAAGTTACGAGACTGGAAATACCGGGATGTTTAATATAGATCTTGGCAATACGCTGATGTATGATTACCCCTGTAATACATCAGTTGACTCACAACAGCAGATTTTAATGTAAAACTGATGTAATTTCTACTTCAAATTTTACATGTTTTTTTCTGATAATGGCCCAGCCAGACCAAAACATGTAGGAGGAATATTAAAATCACATCTGTTCTCCCCACCACATCATGCTCTTCCTTGGCATTTACTGATAAAAAAATCATGATCTCAGTCTGTAACTACTGCAAACATTCACAGTAATAACAAGACAGTACACAAAGCATGTTCAGAAAATTACATCCAGCATGTGTTCAGGAATGTCCGATACAGTGTGTCATAAAAGACAGCAGGGGAGGAGAGCTACTGGGCTATGCACTGTTACTATTGGCACTAGGTGGATGAAAGGGGTCAACAATACTGCAAAATTTACCCCCATGTGGAAGAAGCCCTTATTATCTGGAAGACAGGGAACCAGGTGGGTTCAGATGTACGTGGATATAATGGTGAAGAGAAAAACCATACCCCTATTGGAAATTTAACCTGTTACCTAGCCCGTTATTTTACTGACTAAGCTACCCCAGAAACCTTGAAACAGTATCCTTCCTCAGTCACTTGAACACCATGTATTGAAACTGATTTGTAAGCTGTTAAATTATGAAGAAGCATAACTTCGATATATCATTTAAAAGTTACCCAGGGCAGCAGCAATCTTTTGCCATCGTTTGGTCTCTACTGCTTCAGGTGGGTATTCAACCAGAAGTTCCTCTAATCGCCTCTGCTCTTCTGCTGTCCATAGCTTTGAAAAAAAATACAGCCAATGTTAAAAGCAATGCGTATATTATTTTTAAACTATAGCAACCAGCTAACTAACTAACCAACCAACCAACCAAACCCATGGCACACACTCTTCCTTCAGCAGATGATGTTTTTCAACCATTTAAAAAATTTGCAACTTTGGGAAACTCCAGATAAATCCTAATGTTCACAAAATCCAGACAACTAACCTAAGCAAATCCCAAGCCTGACTTGTCTAAAATTAAACATATCATCTCATGTACACCTAGGTCTTCCAAATAACCTATTCCTATAAAGTCCTTCCAATCAAAAATGTAATGCATTTCTCATTTTATCCATACATGTTACATGTCCCAACCATTTCAGTGACTTAAAGGGAGGTCACCTTCAAGAAAAGTGTGAGATGTAGATTAAATCTCTTGACGGTTAAATGTTCCACTTACACCAAAAGACAAAATATGTGAACCAGTTTTGGTGATAATATAGCCCTACAATTCCTAGAGTTTCTGCTGCTGATTGCATTTTCAAACTGACATAATTTTAATGTAACAGCTTTTGCATACATCTGCAACATGACATGAAACAAGTTGGTGAGGGTCCAATATACCTAATCCAGTTAAAATCTTCACTAGAGTCTATGTAACATGAGTTCTCCATGGCTTTTCTAAATTATTCTAGGCATGTGCCAAGACAGTACTGCCAGCCTGACATCTCACTAGTACGATCCTTCTATTTCACATTTATATTACACAAGTTTTAAGCTGAAACACAATCACAAAGAAACACAACACTTTACAGTGTCTAGTTATACTGGTTGTATGAGCTTCAACTAACCAGAGATAATATAAAAGGCAAAGGTGAGGTTATGTTAATAGTGCACTGAAGCACCCTGCTCAAAAATACGTATGTGGGTGTGCAGGCAAAGCTCTACACAGTACAGACCTTGGTTAATTTTATGTTTTTTGCACCGACAATTATGGTATAATTATGCAACATAAACCAACAAAATGCACACTTTTTGTATGGTATGTTTTACATGCACTGGTCTAGCAGTTTACACCAATGCATGTAAAACATACCATACAAAAGCTGCGCATACAACTCTCTTCCTGAGGATGAACCCATGAAGTTTGAAACGTGTAGAAGACGTAAAAAAATTGAATTAAAGTATTAATTTGAAAAGTATGCATTTTGTTGCATAACAGACCTTAGTATTAGATGGAGATAAATGGTCAGCTTCATGCTTAAACCACTTATGCTTTAACCAGTGGCCAGAAGGTTGGATAAGCCCTAGAACAAATCTGGACATAACAACAAGAGGAAACTTGCTCCTGATCAGAACTGAAGCCCACTCACACTGTCCACAATTTGTCACTGATCAAGCTACAGGGGATGGACAAAATAATGAAAACAGCTGTGAAAGATACACATTTCTATAATAATATGGAGTTGGGCCACAATTTGCCCGTAATATAGCTTGTATCCTTCTTGGAATAGACTCATATCAGTTCTCAATAGTCTCTAGTGGAGTACTGAACCATGCTTCATGAAGAACATCTTCTAGTTGCTTCAGAGATGATGGAGGAGGGAATATGCTTCTCACACTACTCTCTAATACTGACTACAGAGGTTTGATGATATTAAAGTCTGGTGATTGTGCTGGCCAGGGACAATGTTGAAGTGCTTCTTCATGCTCCTCAAACCAAGACTGAACACTTCTGGCTGTACATATGGGAGAACGGTCATCTTGAAAACTTGCATCATCATCATGAAACTTCTGGATCATAGGGGGCACCTGGTTGCCTAAAATGTGCATGTAGTCACTGGCAAATTTTAAACACTCAAAGTAATTATAGAACCAGCAGAATACAATGATAATGCTGCCCAATTTATCACACATCTGCTTCCAAGTTTCACAGAATCAGGAATTCCGGATTATAGGCCTCCTTGGGCATTCTCCAAACAAACCTAGCTGGACGTTGGGAACAACGTGAAGGGTGACTCATCTAACTATATTATGTATTTCCGATCATAAGACATCCAGGTTTTATGATCATCACACCATCTTTTTCAACTTTTAGCATTTTTTCAGTAATCAGAGGTTTAGCAGTTCAGCCCTACCATGGATGTTGGATTTCTGAAGCTCTCGTCAGACTCTTTTTGTGGAAACAGGGTCTTCAAGATGAATATTGAGTTCTGCTGTCACCTCTGCTGCATTACTATGATTTTTAAACACAACCCTCTTGAGTGTCTGGCAATCCCTTTCAGCTGATGTCTTCCCATGATTTATGTATGCTGTTATAATCTTGGAAACTGCTGCTCTGGATACACCTAATAAAGTGGTTGTTTTGTTTACAGATGCTACAACTAAATACGCACCAACAACGTCCTCTTTTAAAATCTGACAAGTCTCCCATTTTGCAGTACTTTCATATGAACTATTACTAAACACAATCTGAAATGCATTGACACTAGCAATACACAGTGTAGGCAAAAGAAGAATAATGAACGATACTCATAACTAATGTTCTTTCTGTGCAGTTAACACAAATGGTTCTATTCCTGTTTTGTCCAGTGTTTCCATTATTTTGTCCATCCCCTGTATCTCAGTGTATATCAGCAACACGTACATTTCCAAAAGTCTGTGTGTGACACAAACCTGGTTGAATGTCTCAGGCTTACTGTCATCGAACTGTCGGCCTCGTACCAAAACAACAGAGTCTGAAGAGCTGTCCGTAGGTTTGCTTGAGGTTTTTCTGGTGGAAGGCTTCAATGACTCAGCAGGTACTGTCATATTGTATGCTGACCAGTCTATCTTAGGGAGCTGAAACACCAAAATATCACATACATACACACACACACACACACATATACATACATTCCACTGATCCATCAGTCCATCATATGATGTATGGATATGATACCAGTTGTGGTAAAATTACATTGCGAGACACTCATTTAAAGTGACAGTGAAAAGTTTCAACTGTGCCTATAAGTAATTGGAATTGAAAAATTACAAACTACATAGGTCATTTCATAAGTTTTGTGAATGATTTTATTGTGCCAACAATATACAAGATAACACAACTGATATTCCCTTCCTTCAATAACTTATAACACTCTAGAGCACTTTACCCAACACAACATGAAATTTTATTAATGTTCTCACATCTGTCTGCAAGAAACATCCCTGTAGTCTTTCCTGGCCCATAGCTAAACAGCAAGTGACATCACAAAGACAGGCTCCTTTGTGACAGCAGCAATAGTACCACTAACATCACATATGTGATTTGAGTTCAGTCATATAAAGCAATGTGTGGTGTTGCCACCATACACAGAACTTCTGCAATGACTGATGACATTAATGCAGAAGTATTTAAGGTTTTGAGAGCAATCTGGTGTTGGTGCTGGCACCAAGTGAAAATGGCCTTTGTTGCCAACATTCATAAAACAAAGCTGAGTAGCGAAAATCAGGTTACACACACAGGCAGTCCCCAAGATCGAAGGGAGAGGAAGAAGAGCCAGCACCTCCATAGGTGAATTGAAACAGTGATATGTCGGTGGGCCCTCAGATTTACAGGAGGAGAAGAGGAGCTAGGGCCAGGTCCAGGCCAACACAAACAATGACCACCACTCCTTTCAGCTATATTTATATTCTCTGACACTTCAATTAGTATTACCCTGTGTTATTATATGTAACTAGGTACTATACATCTTTAAGCTTAGACGGATAGTCAAGTAAGCTGTCAGTTTTTGGACAACGGTTATTTTTATCCAAGGGATACAGCAGATTGTTCATTCCAACCAACTTCACATAGCATACTGGTTCCAGCAGCAGGGTTATTCTCACTGAAGTTCCTTTTCAGATGAAGTACTCTCATTCACACTGTACTACATTAAAATTCCTTTCATAGCCTTCCATTTGACCATGCTCTCTGTGATACATTTGTCTACTTATTGTTATTTTCTTTAATGATATTCCCTTTCTCATGCTTCACTGATACTTGCTACAGTAACAACAGGTTTCTCCAGTATTGGAAAGTCCAGAAAGCTATATTAACCATACATTTACTGAGGCCCATTACATTATACTGTTCCATCAACAGAAGCATGAAGGCCCATGCGTTCTGGTTACGAGTGGATGAAGCAGATGATTATTGTACTATTTCATATCCCAGCAATGTCACTTGGCTACAGAAGAAATGCATTTATGTATTTTGCACTCCAACCTTCTGCAGAAATGAAAACAATGTGTTATGTGTTAAGAAAGAAGAAATTTATCAGATGTTCAAAAGAGCTTGTAAGTCACATGAATTCTCTAATTGCATCCACAGGAGTGGACATGACAAAGACAGAGGAGACGGGCACGGAAGCAGTTGTATCAGATTGTGGCATGAAGTGCAGATGACAAACAAAGAATTAAAGTTAATTTTTTCTAATAACCAGTGAAGTTTAAGTTTGTATTATATCATTTAAAGTGATCAAGGAAGACTATGCACAAAATAAATTTACATAAGTAAACAGTTCAGACAGCAACAGCAAAATGTGTATGTAATTCACTACAGTTATGAAGTCAGGCAATCTATTGGCCTCCTTACTTACTATAGTTACTCAACCAAAAATTCTAATGACATTGTTGCCTACTTCAGCAATGACTTGTTGTTCTGGGATCCCCAAGTCTTCTCCTCTTTGAAGTTTTTCCACAAATTTCATGGGGTCTTTCATCGCATCCTCCTGTATGGCCAAGAGCTTATCATAGTCCTGTAAAAATTAAGTCCAACTCAATTAGCCTATGGACATTAACCATACTTCACATTATTCAACGAAGAGCGACTTCATGATTATTTTTTCAGGCACTGTACCTCAGGGATGGGTGCTATCGGGCATTTCCAAAAAAAGACTGAAATTGTCACATCTACACAATACCGTCACTCGTTATGTTACATAAGTTCAGTTTACGTAAGGGCTGGTAGTAGCAGTATAAACAAAGAATAACTGTGACCACAGGTCACAAGATTTTGGTTTGACTGGTTTGTATTACGTCTAGTACAAGTAAATCAACCCGAAATGCAACTGCAGGTATATATGACCACCGTGCTACTAAACTGATTCAGACTTCAAAAATTTCAAAAAAAGAATGCAACTGCTAATAACAGCTCCGTGAATTACAAGGTTATGTTTGCTCTACCTGAATTGCCTTTGTTCTTTGCGCTTCCAAAATGGCTATGGTTTTAATAAGATTCAAATAATCTACGTTTCCTTTAAGAGCTAAATGGTCTGATTCAAAATAAAATTCTCCTGCGTTATTTGAATCTTCATCTTGATATTCTCCAATCGGAGAAGTGGATATAGGACTTCCTTCTGACATTTCCGTAGTCGTACTTGGGTTACGAGATACACATTCCATGGTTTATAATTACATTATATATACAGTTATACTTTCGGTATAAAATAAATCATCCAATTAAACGCCCAACACTTGCTGTTATATTCTCTTCATAAACCTACAAAACAGCACGCACAACACTCCATCACAAAACTATTCTCCGGTATTCTGTGTTGGCATGGCAACATCGCGCTATTGGATCAGAAGCTTCATGCTGTAGAAGTAGATGATCTGTGATCTGCATCATACTGTGGCGCACAAATCATCTGCTATGGCGAACTCAGCTGCAAGTTAGTTTACATACATCACAAACCGATATACATTCTACACAAGAATATTAATTGTTTACATTACAGTTCATATTTGCTGTTTGTATGTATGAATGTATGTATGTTCGTGTCCGTATCACGTATCAGTAAGATTGCTTGCCGCAAGAGTTAGGTTAAGTTCACACGTGTGTGTAACATTGAACTTTAAAACTTGTGTTAACAATGTTTTCCAGAGGAAATGTATTAAACCATTTGTTTAAGTTTCCGCAAAGGAGTGTTTTGTCGTATATATATAAGTGCAATACTGAACTTTCAGTAATATTAAGTAATAGATATGAATCTACCAAAAACGAAAATTTTGTCAATGAAGCCGATTCAGAAAGTGTACATGAATCAGAGAGATGGAACAAGGAGACTGACATAAAGCGTCTACTTGAAGATGCTTCACTCTGTAACGACCCTCTTCCAAAAAATCCGGAGTATGTTTGGTCAACTTCTCCCTACCCTGAAGGAGTACTGTTGAAACGAGATCAATGCAGACACTTTAGAAAACCCAACATAGACCCACGAGAAACTTCTCTTGTCCTGTTTCCTGGACAAGGCACACAATTTGTTGGTATGGGGAAAGATCTGATGAAATTTCCAATAGCTCGCGATTTGTTTGATGCAGCCAGTGATTTGCTTGGTTACAACCTGAGAGAAATATGTTTCAATGGGCCAAAAGAAGAACTTGATAAGACAGTTCACTGCCAGCCAGCCGTAATGGTGTGCTCACTTGCAGCAGTTGAAAGGCTTAAAGAAGAACGACCAAGAGCAATAGAATCGTGTATCGCCACTGCAGGATTCAGCATTGGTGAAATCTCTGCACTGGTGTTTGCAGGAGCATTGTCTTTTGAAGAAGGTTTGTTACGTTGCTTACTATATATGATTTTGGTGCAAAAGTGTAGCCATTGTAGATGGAACATTGTATGAAATAAACATCTTATAGTGCAAGTTTTCCCTCTATGGAGAGTGGGCACATCATCCATAACTCCATACTTGCTACTTGGGTTAGTAATGTAGTACAGTTAATTGTAATTTTTAAACTTATGGCAATAGTTCGTTTGTTGTTACCATCTTTCACAGTTTGTTCACAAAGGGTATGTACAGTACTCAATTTACTAGGACTATTTTGAAAATTTCTAAAGTAAACAGGCACAAGTAATTTATTGGGAACTTTGAGGAGTCCCATGCATTGTTTTTCATGTTCCATATTTATGAGGACTGTTAATATGGATGTGGTACTTATATACATGGTTGGATTGAAGGATGTTTTCATTTCCAGTGGTTAATATATTAAAGTCTCTGCCAAGAAAGTTGAGAAATATTTATAGTTCTGAAAAATAGGCATAAATTAAAAGAATAATTAAAAGTAATTGCTATATAACTGTAATTTAATACATGAACTTACCTGCCAAGTTTCTTCCTTCATTTGCAGTGCACATAGAACTTCATAATTTTTTGAATACCACCATCATATGCATGCATTCATACAGGTGATTTATAACTGTATGTCTTAATTTCAGGATCTTATTTGTGAGGCATTTCCAACTAGAAATTTCATTTGAACACTGGACCAATTTTCAAAGGTTTAATTTAAAAAAAAAAAAAAAAAATGAACAGTGACTGAATGTAAACTGGTAAATGACCACCGTCAGCCACAGTATGCATCCTGCTATGTTTGTGAAAATGTATCTGAATTGTCATTTCACGTGTTAATGGATTGATCATAGTAGTCCATACTGACCATCCAGATCTTGAG
>Ga0123352_10009193_pt1 | contig 15442 bp, 10 predicted proteins | sample TergutLab28metaG_FD_89700 | JGI IMG/M metagenome (GOLD analysis project Ga0123352, IMG submission 89700) | Labiotermes labralis P1 segment gut microbial communities from Petit-Saut dam, French Guiana - Lab288 P1 | ecosystem: Host-associated > Arthropoda: Insects > Digestive system > Gut ... | reverse complement strand
CGCTGAACCCAAATATAAATAACAACCCAAGATGATCGAAAGTTAATGTGGTAAGAAAGCCCTGTAGCAGCCAGATGCAAAGTGGGTGCACATGACTTCTGCCTCTTCCAACGTGATAAGTCTGCTGCCATGTAGTAGGTTAAGTGAACAAGGTAGTCACCCCTGTACACAGGCAGCTGCCACTATCTCACAGTTTTATGGGGTAGATGTTAAAGGGGTGAGTTTGTATGAGACTTCTTAGTCTCCCTGGCAGTTACAGATAACTCTTCTAGGCCTCAGGTTTGTGGGGGGAAAAGGAGGAGAGATATCCATTGGCCAAATTATGTTGAAGGCTCGACATTAGCATCAATTGCATTTACAAGCAATTTTACGATAAGTTTGTTGGTAACACATTTCCTAATACTTGCATAATTGTAGTGCATCAGCAATGGATTATTTTTGGAGAATTCTTGTACCTCAATGAACAGCAGACTGTACGGTAATCACCATCAAAATGGTCTCCTCCATTTTGTCACTCCTGTCCCTCGCTCTCCTCCCTGGTGGACAGTCTCCATGTCTCTTTACACGTCTCTGGGTAACTCTGACATTATCTACAAGCCTCTCCAAACCACTTCTACATTCAGAATGACAAACTATCCTGGGCTTTTTATACCAAACATTGGTGTCAAACTGCCTATCTGTAATTTTCTCAGGGTTTATAAACTCTGAAATATTTTCCACCTCTCATTCTGCTGGCCCTCCATTCCTTAGTATTTCAAAATTATATAAGTGTTATTATGTAGCATTCCCTTTCTGCTGTCTGTGTGTCTTGACAGTTACCGACCTCGATCTCCATATTCTGGATTCCTCAAAACATGTTAATGTTGTGGCCTTTGCGTATCAACACCTCATACCAGCGTATTGGAATTCCTTAACTTCCCAACTCTTACTTTTCAACACATTATCAAACCCAACTTGCACCAGTACTTCAAAATTTCACATTTTAATGTTATTTCCAAAATTTGCTGCCCTACATCTGCAGAAGAACATGTTATAAAAACAGGTCACATGATACAGTTTATAGAAATGACTAATAGCTGGAACAATGGTGTACTTGGATCATGTAGTGAGAGGCTCTTGAGGTCTGCTGCAGAACAATAATTTCACTGAAGATAATGTCTCAAGTTAAGTCAGATGTGGTGCTCATGCACCAGCATGCTCTAGAGCGCCAGAATATGCCCAAAGTAGAAGTGAAACAAAACTGGGTAGGGCAGAGTTGGAAGGGGAGTTGGTTAGGCATCAGTCTGATGGCACAATAATTGGATAGGTTGCCATGCTTCTAATAACAGTGCCCCATATGTTACTGCCAGGTTAAACAAGACCTGTGCGATGAGGTGGTTTCATGCCCTCTCTCCACTTCATTTCCTGTTGGTGGAGACAAGGCATGTCTCCACCATCTGTACCAAACTCTTAACATATGCAGCTATTTTCCCAAGAAGATTATAGCTATTTGTTGAATTGTTGAAATCCTTTGTTGTAGAGCACAATGAAATTGTAATCAAAGAGGAACCTATTTCTGATGGTGAGATGGATACGCACCCTTTACACCATGAAGATGAGAGTCCAACACCATTCAGTTTTGTTGCAGTGAAAAATGAGATTGTGGTATGTAATAGCTGCTAAGTTTGTCGTATGTAATTGGCAGGGCATAGTAAATTTTCTTTGAATTTAGGTGCCAGCTTAAATTTTAGGAGTCAGACTTCTTTGCTTCTGTGGTTTTGTTCAGCAGGGACTAACAAACTTAACTCTTCCGTAATTGAATTAAGTACCCAGTGTACTGTGCAAAGGACTGGTGTCTAAATGGCCTGCCCATTACTTTGCATGTTATTGGCTGTGACTATGGTGGTCATTTGGCTCTCTTGGCATTACACTGTGCAGTGACTATTTGTTATTTGATGCCAAAGGGTTAATTACACCTCCCACTATTGCTCTGGCTTGTGTTGTTTGTCTAATAATTTACAAGATGTTCCCATACCTTTTTGAGTCCAATATGCAGTCTAAAAACCACCCAGTTGATGGAATGCAGTATCTCAACAGAGACACGTGCAATACTACAAACTTTATGAGGGTTTGTGTCCATTATCCCTTCTGACTTTAGGGACCTGTGTGTGCAAAAATTTAAAGTTGTGCAAATTTTTCCCCAGTTACAAAAACCTGTGTGGACGAAATTGTATACACAGTGTGTCTACTAAGTTTTAGGACTGGCATTATAAAAAGTATTTGCATTAAAGAAATGACACTTTCATTGTTTAGTTTTTGACATAGATCTCTTGTAACTGTACACACAGATTTGCATGGTCATACAGCTTCTGGATGCCTTTGTAGAAGTCGTCCTTTGCAGTGGTGTTCAATGTACTTGTCACAGCTTTCTGGATGTCCAAAATCAAGTCAAAGAGGTGCCCTTTCACTTTTGGGAACAAAAAGTAATCAGCAGGTGCTAAATCTGGCAAATGGTCAAGCACAGTCACTTTTCGTTGAGCCAAAAACTGCTTGACAATTGTCGCGTTGTGGGATGGGGTGTTGTCATGCAAAAAGGAACCACTGACCAGATTCACACATGCCCGGTCTAGCACGTCAAATTCTGTTTAGTAGCCTTTCCATTACACCTTTGTAGTACACGGCATTGATAGTTTCACCCTCGAGAACAAATTCTTTGTGGATTACGCTTTGCCAATCGAAGAAAATCATCAACATGGTCTTCACATGAGACTTCTGAAATTGCGGTTTTTTCGGCCGTGGCAAGGTTTCTCTGACCCATGCAGCGGATTGACATTTAGTGGTCGGATTGTAGGCAAAACACCACGTCTCATCGCCAGTTACAATTTTCTTAAAGAAGTCAGGATCACTGTCTGCTGTGGCAATCAAATCTTGGCAAGCTGCAATTCTTCGATCTTTCTGCTCTGGAGTCAAAGAGTGTGGAACAAAGCGCGAACAAATCTTCCATTTTCGCAAATCTTCAACTACAATCTTTCTCACTGTGTCCTCGTCAATGTTCACCTCGTCTGCTAGCATTCTTAGTGAAAGGTGACAGTTTTGAAGCAACAACTGAGAAATCTTCTTGACATTGTTGTCATTGCAACACACTGTAGGCCGGCCACTCCTGGGGTCATCTTCAACATCTTCTTGTCCATCACGAAATCGTCCATACCATCGGAAAACATTCGAACGGGATGGTGCTTGGTTCCCATAAGCTGCATTTACCATTTGGAGAGTTTCTGTCGCACTTTTTCCAGCTTTAAAACAGAACTTTATCGCTAATCGTTGCTCCATACTCAAATCCATGATGAGGCTTTCACGCACAGCGTCGTTTCATGCCACAAATCACAAATACTGCTCAACTCACTCAAACATCACTAAGCACACGTGTCGAGACTTGCTCCTATGTGTTTCTGTGTGTGACCACCTGATGGCGCGTGTAGTATTCGCTCTGCACAATCAGTCCTAAAACTTAGTAGACGCACTGTATAGATATAAAATTATAAATCTGATAAATTAATTTTTGTTAATATTGTCATTCTCATAGCTACTAAAATTGTAATTGTATGTTTTAACAAAACAGGATTTAAACAGGATAATAAACAATAAGCAGAAATTAGTGTGATTATTGTTTCTTTTTTTGTTGTACAATTTATAATGCAAATATAAATTTTTTTTATGGGCTGACAGCCCCTATGGGGCCAATGCCTGTTCATTGTCAAGGCTTCATGATCACATTCAGACACACCACATTCGGTACTTTTCAGACTCTTATCAGTTAAATGTACTCTTAATGAAATATAAATTATTTTTTGCAGGATGAATACGAGTCATGGGACAGTGTCAATATCAAGGAAGAAGTGAAGGATGTTGTTTCAACAAGCGACTGTGATCAGTATTTGGAAAAGTGAGTATCATTACTAGAAGGTAACTGTGATGAATATTCTATTATTTAATATTATACAACGAAAGTCTGGGGTGGTGACTGCCAATGTCTTGAGAAGTTTCTTACTTTGTACTTACCCGCTATTGTTAGACCACTGAGGTCAGAAAGCCTATGGTGGTCTTGGATTGTACTTGGAATGTAGTCTGAACAAGGGAAGGAAGAAATGCATACAGGAATTCCTGTGAAATATAAGGAGTAACAAGTGTATTTTCTTATATTTATGTGTAGTTTTCTGAATGATCGAACAATAATGAAAGAAGGCTTGGAAAGGATTGGGAAAGAAGTAACTGTGCACCAATTTAATCTTGAAAGTAGCTTGGAGGGATTGGGGAAAATGTGTGTCAGGATAGTTGTCCTCACGAAGCTTCAGCACCAGGCACATCTCATACACGAAGTCAGAAGTGTTAGTGCTGGGACCAGTTGGCTTGGTAGAATGAAAGATTAATATTAAGATTTTATGGAGGTGGTTTTTGATGAGGATTTGAACTAAACTGAACTCTATGAGCATTGTGTCCAGTTGTGTGTTGTGATATTAACACCATCAATTCCTCCAGTTTCTATTACCAAAGCGTGACTGAGTGGGTTAAAGTAATGTATGGTAAGAGTGATTCTGCAAAGTCTCTGGCTTCAGGCATAGCTACAGTTGGCAAGCCTAGGCTCTTGTCACAAGTGGGAAGAGTGCGCAAAGTTGTGTACGCGTAGTTCAGTGTGTTTCTGCAATTGTAGTGGTGGAGGTGCCAGTATCCTTGCAGATCCTTTCATGCTCGAATGACACATCAGTAGCCAGAATATGATAAGAATGCCGCCAGGTCACTTCTGGGATACTAGATGATCGGTGCTGACTACCGTATGTTGCAGCAGCAAGTGAGATGGACAGTTGGCCTCTGCTACATGGTGGCTGCTGTCATATGACTGAATTAGAATGATCATACGTTTTGTGAGACTCGCGCTGAAGATTGTCATTTAAAATAATGCGGTCTTTGTGGAATTACTCGAGGTATACTGTTTTCATGGTGATTTGCAGAATTTTAGTTTTGTAATTTTGGTTACTTGCATAGTATTCTGATGGTGATTTCAGTCAGAAGACTTAATACAGCCTCCAGCTTAGAGATGAAAAGAAAATTACATGTCTTAGTCTAATGGAGATGGGGCAGTTTGAATCTCTGGCACAAACAGGCTAACGTATGTGTTTTTAGTTAAAGTAAACTTTGCAGTCACGTGTATGCTTTAATCCATATGCCAGCTCCCCAAAGCTTTTACCATAAATGGAGAAAATACTGCAGCAGTAGTAGGTCATCTGTTGCAGAAGGTACTGAATATCTTGACAAGAGAAACAAAGTCATTTTGACACATTTTTTTTGCAGGAGAGATGCTTGTCCTGAGCTGTATCAATTCAAAGTATTGGCAGTGAATGCATCATCCTCCCCATGCTGGTTTCTATTAAAAACTAACTTCAGTTAATAAATGGTCACAGTACTTGGGGAAATGTTTAGTGTTGGAAAGCTTTTCACATAGAGCGTGACACATTTTTATCAGCGATTTTACATAACAGCACAGAAATCAACCAAATGAACCGCTGCTTTTCTGTGGATTTGTGGTTTTCTTTACTTTCACTTTAAACTTACTGGACTCTAGTAATGGCTTCATTGTTTAAGTTACTGCTTTGCTTAAGAGTGACCATTTTTAGCTTACTTTTCTATGTTAAAAGGAAAGAACTAGGCTTATCGCGCGCGTGTGTGTGTGTGTGAGTGAGGGGGGGGGGGGGAGGGGCGGGGGCCAATTTTTTGTGAAACTTGGTAAAATCATTATGTGGGTGAAGGCCTCCCCACCCTGCTTCCTTGCTGTTCAGTTTCCAGCAGTGCTGCAGTCATTGAGAAAACATGGCAGACAAATGACACTCCTGAAGAGAGAAGTGATGATGCCGTATCTGTGTGATCTGCATGGTAGAAACTCATTGCTGGTGTAAAATCCAGAAGAATGCAATTATCAGGATGTAATAAAAACTCGTAGGCAGTACTTACCCAGCTCAGGGATCAGACAATGCCAGATTGTATCACCATTAGTAGGATATTAGTAAAAATGCAAAATATTGAGTGCATATTTCTCTGTGTGAGCTGTTATTTTATATCAAAACATCAGCCTCAGGATGTGCTTTTCATTAGTAATTGCTTTAAGAATAATTTAAGAATTGAACAGACTTACATTGATCAACATGGAAGACCTCGTGTACTCATACAGCCTATTTTCCTACTGTATAGATTTTTCTATACAGTAGGAAAATAGGCTGTATGAGTTTCACTGTTGTAGTCAGTTGTTATAGGTCAACTGCAAAGGTTATTTGGTGTAAGATAAAATGACTGGATTGTTATGCACAGAAAATTGTGGGAAGGGCTTGGCTGGGAAGCACATGTCTTTATTTCAATGTATAACCTGTGATTCAAATGAAGGGCCAAAGGTGAGGTGTGGAAACAATTAGTGTACTTAACTGTATTAGCAATGATTCACAGTACATACTGTATTTGATTGCATCTATTGCCATTTTAGCTAACCTGCTCATTACTAATTAATGTTCCACTTGGTCCATGGCATTTCACATTGTGTAGCCAATGTATATCCCCTGCCATCAGCGTGGTGATCAGAAAGTTTATAATGTACTTTCACTCATAATGTGGAGTGAGAGGTGACTGACACCACATATTTCAAAAATTTCTTCAGCCATTATATAAATGAGGAAACATATATTCCAAGTATTATATTTAAGAGTACATTTTAAGGAATATTGATAAAACACAATCATTTATAGGACCTGTGGTCTTTAAATTTTGTTGTAGGGAAGAACAGTCACACAGTGAACCAGGAGAGTCTTCGAGTGTTGGTAGTTTAATAACTGAAGCTGTCAGCCACAAGCATTGTAATGGTGTCTGTAACGCAAGCAACTGCTCTGATACAGACAAGAACACATATAACGAGCCTGATGTAACTGCAGCCTCCAGAATAACTATTACAAATGTGAAGAGTAAGAAAGTACGTCGGAAGAAGCACACCAAGAACACAGGAGAAAAATTGTACAAGTGTGATGAATGTAACAGACTGTTTGGCAGAAAAGATCACCTCAAGAGACATTATCTTGTACATACTGGAGAGAAGCCATACAAATGTGATATCTGTAATAAATTGTTTTCCCAGAATGGAACTTTGAAGGCACATTATCGCGTTCATACTGGAGAGAAGCCATATTCGTGTAATGTATGCAATAGACGTTTTGGAGAAAGTGTAAATCTGAAGAATCATTACCGTGTTCACACAGAAGAAGGGCGTTATAAGTGTGACATATGCAGTAAAGCTTTTACTATGAGGGTTAGTCTTAAAACACATTACCGTTCCCACACAGGAGGGAAGACACATAACTGTGAAATATGTCGCAAGGAATTCTCGAAAGGTGACAATCTGAGGAAACATTATCGCACCCACACGGGGGAGAAACCACATAAATGTGACCACTGTGGTAAAGAATTCTCTGTGCGCGCGAACTTAAAGAGACATATTCGAATTCACACAGGTGAAAAACCTTACAAATGTGACATTTGCAGCAAGGAATACTCCAAAAGCGAGCACCTGAAGGCGCATCAACGCTCGCATGCTGGAGTCTAACTTCCTGTAATCGTGATTGTGTTGCTTATATGACATTATACCAGCTGCAAAGTATGTTTAACATCAAATGAAATGGGAACCAAACACTGAGATGTTAGCATTCTTTCACATCCATGAAACTGTAGATCTGATTCTTGATTTATAGGCTGTTCTTATTAGGGCCCACAGCATTTCCTGTCTGTCTGTCTGAGTAACTGCTTGGATAATATTAAAATAGGCCATTATCATTCCATACCATTGTGCCCTTTCTAGAACATTGTTGACAGTCATCCTATCATATGATGTTACATAACATATGCAGTTGAGAAGCACTGTTAACCTTTTGATGCCTAATGTCAACTATAGTGGTCGTACCGCACCACTAACCTCTAAAGTTGCATTTTATATATTTATTCAACAAATATAGGTACCGAATATTTTAAACACGGTGTATACTCCGTTTTTTTCTCTTCAAAATGAAGTTTGTTTCATAATTCTAACGTATTTGGTTCCTGTATTATTCACATTTTATATACAGGGTGTGCTAAAATTAAAATAATAATTCCGGCGCCAAAAGGTTAAATGTCACAGTCGTAAAATATTTTTATTAGAGATTATTTGTGCTTAAAAAAGATAAAAATTAAAGGACTTTAATATTTTGTTTCATATAAAATAATCTTAGAAGGATGGGAATGAAGGATTAACCTATACCCTTATTATCCTCAGGCATGTTTGTTTCATTATAATGTGTGTACGAGTTTTTGGCCATCATGGCGTTGCTCATCTGATGAGTAGAGTGGTATGTATCCAGGGTTTTTATGATAATGCTAAGGATAAAACAGGCAACAGATCTCTTAAAAACATATGCATCCAACCTTTTAATGGCAAAGGGCCATGCCTGTTATTGTAGGTTGGTTCGCGGCCTATATGTGGAAAAATATCAGTAAGTGGTATACCTATCTGCCTAAATTACTCTGTAATTATTTTAGTATTTATGCAGTACACAAATGTGGCTGCAGGCAGCATAATACAACCTGGTGGGTTGTAGGTTGGAGCCCCATGTGTCAAATCATTTGCTGTGAGGTACCTGCTAGTGAGCTGTTGATTTCTTGCAATTTTGTGTATGTGTGCAGCTTCAGGAATTGTGGTTGTTTTTGTTTCTCCCCTGAACTAAGAACATGCATTTCATGATACCATTTCTGTAACTTCAGGATGTTCCAAATTGAAGTCATCTGCATGTGCTTTGCAGATCAAGATGGCTTTGCCTGTGTGTGCCACAATGTGAAATTAGGATCTTTTCATAGATTGACTTATTTTTTATCAAGTTTTTTTTACTGAATAATGCTACAAACACCACCCAATTTTGGCATACATTCTCCATTTGTATACTCAGAGCCTTGCATCTGTCTGAGTCAGAAACTTGAGGTAACACTAAAGGACGTGTTGGGAGAAACAACCTTTTTAGGGACGTCTGATATAGATGCAGATTGGTTCTTCACCGGTATATTCTCATTATGCCGCACACATAACATTTTAATACAGGCAGTATACTTGTAGGTCATAGCACCAGATTTTGTGATTGTTTAATAAAAGTACTCAAGACACAAGAGATGGAAATTGGTGACACACGAACCACAGCATTTTGTAAAAACTTTTCATTTTCAATGAAACACCTTTGTGCAAGGCTCCAGATATCCCTAGATGCAACTGTAATGACCACATGAGAGTTACTCCAGTTGTGCATCTGTTACACAACACACAGACACAGCACGTGCAGTAGCACGGCACAAGCACACCGGGACAGCTGTCGTATCAACAAAAACAGGAATAATTCAGTCAAGTTTATTATGTGCTCACTCTATAGCTCAAGGACCAATTATACAAACAGCCCAAACTACATATAATATACATAAGTTTCACTTAAAGAGAACACATTCAAAGCATTAATACTCTCCTCAGTTTTAACCTTTTTTCTTCACTTGTTACACTTTCCACCTGGTTAAGAAGTGCATGCTTCTACAGTCAAGAGACACAAAAAAGGTGTGAACATTGTGTGCAACTTTCCAGTTGCCATACTTAGCATCTGCAATTTATCTCCGCTACAAAAATGTATTGTGTAATAAAACTAATTTATGGTACATCCCTCATGTATGCCGCATATCTTACAGGAACTCTAAAATATTATATTTCTAACCAAAATTATGGACACTGTCCATCATCTATGGCCAAAAATCCCACAAGCTGAATTTGCCTCCATCTGCAGATGAAATGGGGACAGGGAGAACCTACTCCATTGGACCTGTAATGCAGAGTTGGTCTCAACTTCTACACACCAAACAAAATCTAGACAATGTATACAAACTTGTAAAAATTCCTTTAAAAACCTCTTATTCAACCTGTCATTCCAAGAAGCCAATAAAAACCATCAAATGAAACCACAAAATACAAGAGCTACCCTACAAATGGGACAGTAATTTAAGACTTGGAGGTATAGGTTGTGGCTGCACAATATGACTGATGAAAATATCAGAATTTTATGAATTCATGCAAAATCTAATGTAGTGCCAAACATAAAGACGGTATTAATAAATGTATGACAAACCTTACAATCACAGATCCACTAATCGCCCTACAAGAAAAATCACATCAATTAGGAACCAGTGAATCAAGAATATATCACCAATTTGGATAACAATTTAATCTGTAAATGAGACACACATTGAAACGTAGAAATTGCAAAAACAGTATTAAAAACTTCTGTTAACATAAACATCCTCAAGTTTAGTGGAAACAGGAACATGCCCAACCATGTCACCGCATCTGATTATGTTATGATGAAACCTTTGTAGGGAAATTTTGTGTTCTGAGTGATGTTTCTTATGTTGTGCTTATGTTGGTATTAAGATGAGAGAGTTAGTTGCTCATCAAGATGGCGTAATAAACAGATTAATTATCAGGAGAGAATACAAGTTTTGATTCCAGTCTTTCTTCAAAAATTCCAACTGTACTTCAAGTAATTCAGTTATCTCTTGCAGTAGCTCTTTATATCGACCCAGCAGAGGGAGATCTCCCCTAGACCCACTCAACCAGCAGATCTAGCCTTCAAAATGTGTTTTTAAAGCCTGAGATGAAGGATGACGTCCAAAATATTTGTGTGTTCCCTGTCAAAAATGTTACAAATTTAGTGCCTTACACCATTTCGTATCCAGGTTCAAAATGACAGTTATGTATATGTGGAAAATAAAAAAAAAAGACGCCTTTTTCACACAATTCATCCTTTGCTCAATATTACATGCAGCCATGCAATTTTCCAGATTGTAACACATAAAATTATCTTTGAAAAGCTATTCTCAGACAGGTGCTGTATTTTGTGCACAACTACTTCCAGACACAAAATGGTGAACAGTGCAGAATCAAATATGTTACGTAATTGAAACAGTGTGAAATTGAAGGTTCTCGTAACAGAGATGCTGAGAATTTGAGTCTTCTAGAAAGTTACACTATGCCCACTGGTAAATAATTATTGTCTTTCAAAGGATTGTACTACTTTCATATTTAGGTTCATGCAATACTGGAAGAGTACCTTCACTGTAACATACGGTATAGACGACCGTGACCGGTTACGCGCGGGAGGGAGGGTAAGGAGGAATGTGTGTAATGTGGGAATTGGAAGTTGTGCATAAGGAATTGTTGAATGGAAATGATGGGTAGGTGATAGGTTATTAAAAGAAAAATAACACCAAACCTAACCTGAAGATGATGAGCATCGTACGTGATACGTTATTGAAAGGAAAATAAAACCAAGCCTAACCTGAAGATTATGAGTAATGTACGTTATAGGTTATTAAAAGAAAAATAGCACCAAACCTAACCTAATGATGAGTATTGTACGTTGAATTCGTAGTCTTCCCCGCGGTTGTATTGGTCGAGAAAAGCCTTCACAGATCGCCACAGTATCGTGAATGATTGTTCACAGAAAATGTACGTCAGGAAAAACCTTTTCGGATCACCGTCATTTTTCAGCATCCGACGTCCGAATGAGAACCTCGGTGTGTCTTCACACCTCCGCAATCTCTCTTCGTATTCCAATGTAACCTGCATGATTTGTTCCACCATTCTATTTGCGAAAGAAGCAACACTATTCACACCACGCGTGAAACGAACAGCACACAGCTTGACGACAAAGCATGTTGCACTGTGGGTGTTTGAAACGGAAACCACGACAACAGCGACACACGCGGGGATGAGCGAAAGATTGGAGCCCCGTTACAGCAGTGTAGCCAAATATTTAACACAAAATTATTCATCATTCATTACACGTACTTCCTACAATACATACATCATAATACGTTCACATACTACGATCAATGTCTATAGTGTCTCAAACAACATATTATGAGTGGTGTGATTCAATTTATTTCTGAAAATACTGCATGTGTATCATATTTTACTGACCAACACTTATGCACCATCCTAGGTATACTAGATCACATATTACAGCTCCAATGCATTTCGGTGTTCACTGATACCACCTTCAGGTGTAATAAAAGGCGATATGAACTTGATGTTTAAGCTTTATAAGGCATATAATATTGCATCAAGCTTGATGTTCATTTTCTATCTTTCCCAGTCGATGTTTCTAATTCTGTCTATGAACTTGCAAAGTCTCTCAGTGTTTTATGCTTTCCTTTTCTTTGTGAACATCTCATGTGGCAAGAAAAGTTCATTTTTCTTTTTGTGTTGAAGTTTGGTTTCATGTTTCCATGTTCATTCTGTAGCATTTCTATGCACTCTTATTGTCTCTTTCACAAACAGTTAATGAATTATAGACAACCCAGCAACTGCTCTTGTATACCCGAGGAGAAACTAGTCTTTGATAGTTCTCAAGTTTCACTGACAAAATGTATAGTATCTAGGAATTTTTACCTGTTTCTCTGTCAGTTCCTTCCAACACCCACTGTTGTTTTACGTTATGTCCTCTGTTGGATACTTTCTTTACCCAAATGTTTTCCTGACGTTAACCCATTCCACATGGCCAAATATTAGGAAAACCTTTAACCCAGCACCTCATTCAGATTACCACAAAATTAAATTTTGAAAGTTCTTATTATTTTGTCACTATTAATAAAAAATAATACATAACAAAGAAATTGAACTTTAGCTTTTTGTAGCTATGGGATGTCCCCCTCAAAACCAAAAGCATATCATACAATCTCTACTTTCATCTTGAACTACTAGATATTAATTTTAATCATTCAATTTTAAATCCATATTTTCACTATTTTATGTGGAACCTGTCTCTGTTCAGAACAGTTGAATAATTTTGAATTATTTTATTTTATGAGAATTTTAAAGTTGAGATCTCAAGTACAGTGAAGAATAGTTTACATGATGTCTTTATTTGGTACTCTGATGTCATTTGATGATGGGCTTATTTTACTTAAGCCAAAACATATTGTGCATTAAACTTATATAATAATATACATTAATCTTAATTTTTATTATGGCCTTCACCCTCTTCCTTTTATGACATTAGTATTGTAGGCCACAGATAGGAGTTGGTGAACTTTTCATAGTAAGTGTCCACTGGTTCTCCCAATCCAAAGCAAACTGACAAGGATAGAGAACTGGGAGAGTTGTATGATTATTCCTTCTAGTCACTGTTAATTCCAATATTATTAACTTAGAATGTTAAAGACAAATTTTGAAATAGTTCACACAATTCACCTAGCTTTGTTAGGATAGTAAAATCCAGGAGACATCAATAGGCCAGAGGTTGGGAAGATAAATGCATGCAACAATTTGATGGGGAAACCCTCCGTCCACTTGGAAGCGCAGACAGACAGTGAAGGATAACAATAAGAGGGATTTTAGGCAAGTAGGTTATGAAGATGTAACTGGAGGAGCGTAGTCATTATAGCGACTTGCTTTGGGCTGGAAGCCATCTAGACTTGCCCTGAGGCCCACTCAGCCTCCTGTACAAAGGGCACCAGGCCCAAAGCAACCACAGCATGGTGCTGACCTCCCACTTTATTTTAGGACCAGGTTGCAGATGGGTTGGAGCTGTACCTCTGTACCTGCTCAAGCATGTCATGGGCTGACCTTTTAGGTTATGAAGATGGGGTTTTGATGAAACTGGCTTCGGATTGTGTGTAGTGATGGACAGCAGTGTTGAAATGTTGGGCTTTGCTTTCTTTCATTGCAGCTATATTTACTTTTTTTCTGTAACATTTTAAGTTTAAAGAAAAGAACTAATGTGAGTGTACAAAGTATAGCTTGAGGAACCCCAATACAGTGTAATCATGTACTTCAACACATTTACCATTCATTCATACAACATCATATATTGCCATGTATGGGTTGCGCACGGCAAAAAATCTGGTGTCAGTGGGTGCAGCCTTGTATCCTCTGCACTCTCCAATTTTGTATTTTGACTCAAATACCATATATCTGCTATACCACCATGCTTATTGCAGAATATTGTATGTATTTTATTCATGCCTACTCCTAAACAGAAGCAAGCTCAGCTTAAATAAAAAACATGTAGCCAAAACTCATCTTGCCACTGAATTCAGAATTCTTGGATGAAAAGAAATTATATCCCAATATGAGAACTTATGTTTTTGAGATCCGCAACACTTCTGGGAGAGGCTGGGAACCATCACAGAGACATCCTATATCCAAGGAAGGATAATTCTGGAGCATGGAAAACACACTTGGGTGGGTTCAAAAGGATACTATAGGATTTGAGTTAGGTAAAGAGGGTATGGAGTTGGCTGTGCTCTTGGGGAGTACAACTGGAGACAATGATATTGCCCGAATAGAATAAACAGAAGTCCAGGACTTTCACAAACTTGTTATGAAGTGTTGGAAGGTGTGGGCTGCATTCCTTATGCCAAAAGGATGTGAAAGGGAATTCAAAGAGGCCTAATGGGATGGTGATTGCAGACAGTTGGTGTCAGTTAGTTTGGGCGAGAATTTGGTGGTACACTGTCACCAAGGAAATTTTACTTACTGTACCCATTCCTTGAATTTTTTTAGAGACGCAAAAGGAAAAGACTTCCTATGTATTACTGCTACTTGTAATCTCATAATTTATGAAATTTATTACACAGTCTTAAGTTTAATGAATGCTTTTTCCAACTACATATTTTTTACTTATAGCTCACAATATCTTAAGTCCAAGACATTACTTTGCTAAGTAATTTAAAAAGTGTTCAGATGATGCAGTGATATAAATTGATTGATTGTATAAATTTATTGATTTCAGTGACATAATTGAGTCCTTTGAATTTTGCTTACCGTGTTAAATGCTCAAGCTATCCACAGGCAATGAACTTGTGTTGGATTCCATATTCTAAATGTAAAATCATCTTCTGATTGGCTGCCTGAGTTAAGAACTCGTCAGTGCGGTATATGTTGTCTGATGTATTGTGTCTTATACACCATTTTATACCAGAGATCAAAAGTATGCAATGATCTGACCACATGCGTCTGGTGGGTGACCAATGAATTCAAGAGTTCCTCACCAGGAATCAAACCAAATAATGAGTAAGCCATACTAGCACACTACATTCAATTACATATCATGTTTTATGTCTTTTGTTCCTATAATGTCTTAACTTCACATGTTATAATTCCACTATTTGTGGGCTTTTTCCAGAATTTTACCCCTGTGAACAGCAAGGGTTTTGCTGTGCTGGCAAATTCCAATATTTTTCTTGAATCTTATGCGTATTGGACCGTGCATCATCTTGATATTTGAATAAAGGTTGACCAACTAGATGACACTTGCTTTATTATATATTGCTCACCATGTTTCAGACGTTAATACGTCCATCTTCAGGAGCT
>Ga0123352_10009190_pt1 | contig 15444 bp, 12 predicted proteins | sample TergutLab28metaG_FD_89700 | JGI IMG/M metagenome (GOLD analysis project Ga0123352, IMG submission 89700) | Labiotermes labralis P1 segment gut microbial communities from Petit-Saut dam, French Guiana - Lab288 P1 | ecosystem: Host-associated > Arthropoda: Insects > Digestive system > Gut ... | reverse complement strand
TATATATATATATATATATGTGTGTGTGTGTGTGTGTGTGTGTGTGTGTGTGTGTGTATGTGTGTTGTGCAGTTTTTGGTCTGGATAATAGACTAATCAATTCACCGATTTCCGTACAGAGATCCACATTACCGGTACCCTAGTATCAAGCACAATAAATTAGCAAGTCTTGATACTAGTGCAGACACATACATCACCGATTCTGTATTTCCCCGAACAACACACAATCAACAGTTTTGAAACCACCGCAGACAGCTATATTACCGGCACTGTATATTCCACTATGAACGAACTAACACTTCTTGATTAGACAATCAGATGTAACAGGAACTATAGTAGGTTGGTTAGAACATGTAAGAGATGTGCATTCACGAAAGATACGTCTTTATCACACCCAAAACACGCGATGCCATGGAGAATCTAGGGTCATTAGACACGGCCACGGTGTGGGGGTTAATTTTAACTCTCGAAACATTTCTCCCCAGCCTTGTATTCTCCCTCCTCTCTGTCAATACGTGGCAGGCCGAATCGAGCAAGATAGATTCTTACTGCGGTGAGAAGCCTCCCAGCTGGCGGACAGACCCCGTCTTTTCAACCCTCCTTTTATTAGTCCTAAACCATGTGAGGTTAATTAAGAAATCCATGCCCATTAAAGCATCCAAATAATTAATTAAATTTAATACTTCACGGGAATGTTCCGTTTGGAGAAAGACTTCATTATTGAACTTCATTCCTGTCGCTTGTAAGTTTCTACAAATATCTGGAAGAGAGTCGATACCACCTTCTGGCCTGCAGCACTATGTCTCACAAGTACAAAGACAACATACAACGACACAAGTAGATCGGCGCGTAATCTGTGATGTAACAATCCCTGATATGTTACGGTAATCGGCGTTTTAGTATTTTGACACAAGCACTGTAGACAACAGAGGAAGTCCTTCGACACTGCACTTATATTCCTGAAAACTGCAGCGTAGAGCGCAACAACATGTTACAGAGCATTTTCTCCATAATTAACTCAAATTCCCAGAAAACAACTTCTGAGTCTGGAAAACCTTGTAGAGGGCAATGTTGTAACGGGACTGCTTCGGCTGAATTCTGGCTACTAGTTTACTAACACATGTTTGTCCAGTTTTGGATAGCTCTTCTCTCATATTCGAATTCTGCAGTTCAAATTGCTTCGTTAAATAAACTAAAGCCGATAAGCCTCACTTGTTATCAACATAAACATCACTATCTATCGCAGTAACAAGCCTGTTTGCCTTCTTACGTAAAATAAATTAGGAAATGCAGAAAGATAAATATTCAAGCGCATTATTTCCACAATTGCCTCGACTCTTCCAACCCTTGAATGCTAAATTTGACGTTCTTTTCAAAATACCATAAATTAGGCGGTGGCGAAAAGATGGCTAAATAAGTTATGCATCTGAATATTTAAAAAAATATGCACAATGTACCCTTAATGATTCCAAAGTTCTCACACAGTCAGTCTATATTCCCACACGTTTCGGTGGTGGCCATTACCATCGTCAGGGAATTCCACCTAGTAAGCTAAGATACTGCTGTTAAAATCTATTTGTCTTGTTATGGTAAAGGTAAAATGATCCCGTTACAGGCCCGGTGTGACCCAGAGGGTGGGTAGAGGTATAGCTCTACTCTTCCATGACCGCGGCACTAGAAGGGGGTGAGTGGTCAGCAGCACACCCTGGCTGCACTTTACCCCCGGGAAAGACCCGGTACCCATTGTACAGGAGGCTGGGTGGGCCCCAGAGTCGGTCTGGACCGGAGGAAAATCTCGTCCCCGCCGGGATTCGATCTTGGACCGTCCAGCCCGTAGTCAGTCGCCATACCGACTGAGCTACCCGGCCCATTCTATTGTTATGCAGTCACAATAAAACCCAAATCGAGACCTGTATCGCGTAGACCTTGTTGGGTAGTGGGTACACAACATCGTTAGCGTTGTCAAACAATACATCGATCACACTCTAATGGTTGATGGAATTCATCCAAAATATATACATTCCAACAAATTTGGCACTATGGCAACGAGACACTTACCTTATAGCTTGTGAATTTATTAATAAACACCCGGTTCGGAATTAATTTGTACGTCAGTGTGTGTATGTATGTGGGATGACAACTACGTGCATGTGTTAATGCATAACAGGACAAGCACGTCTAACAGATTTGTTTTAGCTAACAGTTTGAATTCCCTGATGAAGGTAGTGGCCATCATCGAAAACATTTCGGAATATGGACTGTGTGAGAACTTTAAAATTATTACCTGTGTATGAATTTTGTTGGAACGTTTCAGGAAAAACTTAGTAAAATGCACAGTATATAAAATAACATGGAATGACAAAATAAATCCCATGGGTTTCGAGTTCAGGGCAAGCATAACATTATTAATTTCCTCAAAATTTTAAAATTTAGGAAAAAAGAGAATGTGACCTAAATTTGTTCTCATTTTTCTACAGGTCTCCTTCTCAGTATTCTTCTTCAATACACAGAATATTTCAGAAGTTAAGCTTCAGCCACGCTCACCAGTGTTTATGTACATCCCGCAACGTGGCCACTGTTTGTCAGATATCTACCGAACTGACGTACGTAGACAACTGAAGAATAAAGAACCAACTAGATGCTACTTATTTTATTGTACTTCTTACAGGCTCAACATGTTTCGGGCACTATTATGGCCATCATCAGGAGCTTGCGACTATGACGTTGATTATCACATTGGTCGTTTCGTTCATGGTTTGCTGTATATTGGAGGTTAGGTGCGGGTAGGCTGGAGTAATGTCCGGGCTGCAGGCTTTATTACAATAAAATAACAAGTGACATCTAGTTGGTTTTTTATTCTTCAGTTATCACGATGCATAGTCCAATAAATATCAGATACGTAGACACGTTTTACTGGAACTTTCAATATAACAAATTGTATTTAAAAAATCCTTTCAGCAGCTTTCGCATTTCTCCAGTCTTATAGACGGACAGACGGACGTGAGAAAGCTAATGGGAGCAATTTTGCAACTATCTGTTACGAAGTTGCTTAAATGTGTATAGTTGAAATATTCTGAAGTCAGGCAAAAAGCTGAGAAGAGTTTTGTTGGAGCTGATACATAGCTCCACTGAAAAGTCTGACACTAGACAGAAATAGTGTTAAGTTTCATAGTCTGGTCGCTTAACAGATGGAAGAAGTTTCTCCAGTACCCACCGGATTAGGGGCTGGGCGGGCTGATATCCGGTCTGGATGCGGTGGCGAAAAGAAAAATAAATCTACTTGTCTGTCCACGACACAATTTTAAAAAGGTTCAGAATGGCAACCTTTATGGGATAGTCAATATATACAAAATTGGTATAGAATAAAATATAAAGGTTAAACGTGATTGAAATGGGGGAGACTGCAAAACGAGGAGCTAAATTATTTGTACTCCTCACCCAATATTGTGCGGGTGATAAATTCGAGAAGAATGAGATGAGCTGGGCATGTGGCGCGTATGGTTGAGGAGAGGGGGGTGTATAGGTTCTTGGTGGGGAAGCCGGAGGGAAAGAGACCACTGGGGAGACCTAGGCGTAGATGGGTGGATAATATTAGGATGGATCTCCAGGAGGTGGGATGTGGGTATGTGGAGTGGACTGGGTTGGCCCAGGATAGATACAGTTGGCGGACGCTTGTGAGTGCGGTAATGAACTTTCGGGTTCCGTGAAATGCGGGGAATTTCTTGACTTGCTGCAAACCAGTTAGCTTCTCAAGAAGGACTCTGCACCGTGGAGTAAGTTAGTAAACGTGATTGAAAACTTCCGTGTGAAGAAAAAAAAGGTAATAAAAATTTCGAAACTGCAAAACCTGGCAAACCAGCTACAACAGCGACAATTTCACCGGTATTGTTACGCTGTTCCTTAATGTGTAGAAAGGCTAAGTGGTCATTACCTTCCGACATACACTTCTCATGAATTGTTACTAATTATTAATGATCAGACATATTTGTAACCAGTCATTCCACTATTAGGAGTTCCAAACCTTTCACAGCGTATGGATGTTACTCCATAACTAGCAATTTTGAAATAAATAAAGCTTAAACCAATTACCTGAAAATTATTATTACGATAGAAGTTAAAAGTGATCTCTTAAAGAACAAAATTAATACATTTTGTCAACAAAAATATATAACAACTACTAAAAGGTGTTTTATCGGATTCAAAGCTATCATCGTGTTGTTAACAACACAAATATTGTGCAAAGAATTCGGAAAAAAAACTCACTGGGGTTCAAAATTTTAAACAATCGTTAGTCAATAAAACGTACAGTAAGCAACGTTTCTCCACACTTTCCAATTATAAACACGTAGCTTTAATATTAGGTACGGCGATGTTAAATAAGATGTCATTATGTGGTCGAGAGCACGGTGACGTCAGCGAAAGGGCACTGTACTGGATTGATGGCCAACAGCGGGCAGTGTGGGTAGGTCAGCTGTTGCGAGCTGCCTGCAGACTCGCCAGCTTCCCACCATTAGTTCAAAGTGACAGATTAGCACAATCTGGACGACACACAAAATAGCCTACATAAAACCTTAGATACAATATAGGCAAACCCATTTCCGGTAATCAAAATTCCGAATGTGTTCTGAAGGGAAAGGTCAAACGAACTCAAGTTAGTAATAGGCCCAGCCATATTGACTGGGGAGGGGTGTGTGTTAACAGTTTACTTGTTTTGTTTTTCCCCCGTTGCTTTATTTGCCTGAACTCTGTCATCTGCATGGCTTATATGGTGCAGAACGTGAGAAAATTTAAAGGTGATAAATTAGGAAGGATTGAAAGGAAGCGGTCAAATATATTTTAACCTAAAATCACAGAATATTCCTGAAGAAGAATGAGAAAATTTTCTTGGTATTTGGGCCAAAACCGGATCACAAATTTCCCAAAGTAAAGGCACGAATGTTAATTCACCTCTACACAGTGAGTTGCGTGTTTATGAAGTAAAACTTACTGAATAATTTCATGGAGCAATTCTTCGTTGTCTTGCTCACAGTCACTAAGAAAATCGTAAAATTCTGCACCGTCCGTTGAAACTGAAATTTCATTACGGCGCCCGTAAATGCCCGCCAATGTTGGGACTTTCCCATAGCCAATTGAACAAAATCAGCAAATTCCAAATATTACACCATACGATTCATTTTAATAATATCACTCTCCTATTTTCATTACGGCGTCCGTGAATGTCGGCCCATGTTGGGACCTTCCATAGCCAACTGAACAAAATCAGCTATTTCCAAATACTACACTGTACGATCCATTTTAATAATATCACTCCCCTATGTGCACACAATTTTCCCAAGAATCCTTTTTTCTTTACGCTTTTAGACTACAATTTTAAATCCTCTATAAGTTAATGGGTTCAAACCACTCATTAAATGAGATCTTTCTTTCAGCACTGCAACATCAAGGTGTAACAGAAAGTAAAAAAAAAAACCCCATACAATCCACATCTCAATAGGCCTATTAGCATCCCTTTTTACCCCAGAAAGTCATTAGTTAGAAGATTGGGTGAGGCGCAAGAGAAGCCTGGCCTTGGTAGTACCAAAAGAAACATTCCTACCCGGAAATGAACCCAAGCCTCTTAACCCATAACGAATTACATTACAGTCGGAGCTGTATTGGACGTCATATTTTCACAAGTGATATAAAATTGTGTTTACTTCTGATTAGACTAAAATAGGTCCCTGAAAAGTTCATGCATAAACCATGGCCAAGTGTTCGCTCGATAAACAAGCATTCTAAACGAAATGAAACATCACGTAGCAATGGTAGCTGTATTAAATGGCAATATAATGCCATAGGCAGATAACTGCATTTGTAGAGAAATAAATAATATCTCAGTTAACACAAGTATACTGCGGAATACAGGACTACACACGGTCAATATTTCGACCACCAACACCGGCCATCATTCACATACAAAAGAGAAAGAGAAGAGTTCGAGTTAATACAAAAAATATATAAAAAAAATATTGCACATTTCCAACGCCACGTAGACCCTAAGGAATTCAGATCTCGCTCGTTTTTACATAAACCTATTTTTTATTACAATTAGTTTATTGGAATTGTCAATAAGATGTGCAGATCGGTGTTTTCCATGTGGATCCTTTTTCTAAAGTACAACCTGTCAAGATTGTGTAACCCGTTGAGAAAATTAGAAAATTAGTCTTCAAGGAAGGGTTGATTTTATGCAACGAATGTTATATCTGTGCCATACGACGTAAGAGCAATTCCAATACAACAAACACTAGAAATATGTCCAAGACAATCAGATCTCAGTACATAAGTGCAACTGTGAACATAAATTTCTTGTGATTTTTTTTTTAATTCTTACTTGTTACTCTTTTTATATGAAGGATCTGAAGATGGCCAGCATCGAAGGCTGAAACATGTTATAGACTCTGCAGCATACACAGCAATAAATTTCGTAAATACAATATATTTGCGTATAAATGCATGGATGTGGCAAAGAAATGGGATGTCATATGTCAGGGTTTCATATGCGGCAGATGCAGGCTGTTCCTCCCATCCACACTGAGTCCATAATGGCTTTTGCTCTTATCAAATCCCATATCTATTGAGTAACATATTCTTCCCGGAGTGTAAAGTGGCCGCAGCGTGAATCACCATTCACCACCATCGAATACCAAGGGTTAATAATGATCCTTCCCTGCTTCAGAACTGCGTTCCTCTGGTTTACTACGCAGCGAGTAGTGGTAATTCCTTACCGACGTTTCGGGACAACCTATCGGTTCCATATTCGGGGATCAAAAGCCCAAAAAGAAAGCCGGTAACCCTAGTTGGGGGATTATATAGGGAAGTATATGGGGAAGTATATAGGGAAGTATATAGGGAAGTATATAGGGAAGTATATGGGCGGTGCTAAGTTCTCTGTGGCGTGGTGCCAGTCAATAGGGTTGATGAAGGGGGGAGTAGGGAACGGGACTGATAGGTTGTCCGAAACGTCGGTAATGATTACCATTACTCGCTGCGTAATAACCCAGAAGAGAGCAGTTCTCATCTACTTCGCGACGGAAGCCTGAAATCACGCAACCTTCCAAGCTTCTTCGTGTCTGTGTGTTTAAAACAAGAGGGGTAACTTTAGTGTTTATTGTAGAATTTTACGGTGAGAGTTAACATTCATTGTAGTAGGCAAATTCCTTACCCTTGCGAAGCTTATACAGCGTGTTTAAGCTATAGAAGAGAAGGTGCTTTATGTTGCATCAGGAAGAAAATCCCAGACAAGCCCATGGTTCTTTTCACATTCTAAAGAAGACGCACATATCAAGACAGCTGAATGGGTCTGCAGTGACGGCATCACAACCAACAATGTCTCGGTGTCATGACTCTAATACCAAACAGCACTGCAGTCAATGGTCTCGGAATATGACTGACATGCAGACACGTGGACAGCTCATGAAAAAGTGGACTGGACACATCTTACAAGCATACAGACAGGCTCTTGGCAGCGACAGAGTATCTTGCAGTTGCCAACTTTATTTATTTACGTTCCGTTTCTTGTTATTCTACTAAAATGCAAACACGGTTGTCATTCGGGTCATCAGAACACAAAGAGGTGTTAGCCCTGAGGTTTTAAGGAGCAGAGAAAACAGTAATGAAGCTCAGTAAAATATGGACCCTTTATCTAGTATATTGTTAGTGGATTAATTGAACAGGTTCACAGTATTTGTTAATGAACCGTAAACTCGACGAAATAATTTTTTTTGGCTGATAATTCTGATAAATTTGCAAACGTGCTGACACCTAACAACAAACGTTACGATAGATATCTGTGACATGGATTTTATTATTATTATTATAATTATTATTATTATTGTTGTCGTTGTTGTTGTTGCTATGTAATGACTGTCTGCTCCGTGGCAAAGTGGCGAACAGCATTCAGGACACTTGACCATCTCGTATTTCAGTACCGCGTGCGGTATCACACCAGAACGCCACAAGAAAAAGCAAAATTTCTGAATATCTCAGAAAGAAATGTAAAGTAGCGCGGTGGCAAAATTGTACAGCTTCGAAATAACAGAAACGTAGGAGTTTCAGGTTCCGGCCGCCTGACCATACAAGGGCTCCCGGAATCCGTTGGAAAGGAATCTGGAAGTACCCAGCAGACCCATCAGAATACATACAGTACGAATGCTACCGCGGAGATTTGTATTCCGAAAAAACAGTCCGAAGCCTGTTATTATAATCAGTTATCATGGCCCCAGGGCTGGTGATTAAACATGCAGTGTTTTAGTGAAACGTCTCAACTAGAACTCCAAATTATTCATTGTTTATGTTCAATTTGTCGTCGGTCATGAAATAAAAAACTCGAATATCGCCGGGTAATAAGTCTAATGACGAAGCGAGACTACAAGAAGAAATCCCCAATTTTTATACGCTTCGATGATTTGCCAGTCGTTTCTCTTTAGTCTGAAAAAAAAATGCGCAGATACAAAATCGCATTTAAATAAAAAGAAAATTAAAACAAATTTGACATGCAGAGCGTTTTCAATCACGCAAATTCATAGGTTCATTTTATGTCAACAGCCATGCCACATTTGAAACTAAGTAATTTTAAAAATTCTACAAAAATTTCATATCCCCGATTTGTAATTTTATTAGCCTGTGATGCTGATTTCGTTTTTAAGGTGATAGGTCAAACGGGAGGAGTTGGATGAGATATGTGGAAAGCACGAAAATTCCTTCTGTGCACTCAGTTATGTTATCACTTCAACCTTCAAATTTTCCTTATAAGCCATGCCACATCCTGGTTCATATATATTTCAATTTTTGTCCACAATATGCAATTCACCACCTTCGTTTTCTTTACTCTCTAATTCGTCATTACCACTTTCTCCTCCTCCCAATTCCAGTCGTGCAAATACAGGTTAGTATAGAAGTAACGTTTTAGACTTGCACTCTGTATATACGAGTATCTGGTTCGAATTTCTGTGGTGTTACCACCTATAAAAAAGTCTCTTCGGTTTTTTTTAGTCTCGTGTTGGCAACACCATGGTGCTACCTCGACCGGGCTAAAGCAAAATTCTTCCAAATATTCCTCCATCAGTCACTCATCTGATTGTGGGACAATGATAGAGTAATAAAATAAACAAAATTTGCGGCATTCACTTTCTTGGTGTGTAGCCATACTTTTTACTTTTACTCTTTCAAGTTTATTTTAGACTGACTTTCTCTTCACTTTGATCTTGACTGACTACCTACCTACCTACCTACCTACCATCCATCTACCTATCTACCATCCAACTACTTACCTACCATCCACCTAACTACCTATCTCTCATTCACCTATCTATCTATCTATCCATCTATCTATCTACCTATCTATCTACCTACCTATCTATCTATCTATATATATATATATATATATATCCATCTATCTAACTCCATGAAACAGTATCCTTCTCGAAATTCTAAGAGTAAGTCGAAAATCAAGTTTTGCCTGGAAAATTCTAAGAAAAGTAAAAAGTACATTCCACGTCTTCTTCACAAGCACTGGCTGCAAATAAGGTCTTCCTCCATTCCCGACAGCCTCTGACCATTGCCCGTCTGCATTCTATTTAAATTCCCGTCAAATTAGTCCCTCCATCTTTTACGTGGTCTTCCTCTTTTCTTTATTTCTTCCACTGTAACTGTTGCATGTGTTCTGGCATTCGTTGGTTTTTGCACTCTCCTTGTTCTTCTCACTCTCCAGCGTTCTCCTTCTTTTACGAGTCCATATATTTTCCTTTACCCCTGACACATACCCTACCACTTTTCGGACAAGCTAATTTTCAAGTACCGGCAAGTGTTTCTGCACATCAGCTACGAGGGGTTGGTCATACTTTGTAATCCGTCCCAGTTCCAAGAAATTGATACAGCTGCTGCAATAAACTAACACGAAACACAGTGAAGGTTCTTTGTTGGAGAAGGTCAGGCACGCAAGGAACACCCTGGAAGGAAGGCAAGAGCTTCTGATCTTCTAGTGGCCCAGAGAAAGTAAACATTCCATGTGTGCTTCTCTCCCTCCGGATTGGATTGCATAGCATTAGATTAGGGTTTATATGAGGGAGCAGAAGATGACGGTTATTTTTAAAACATCAGCCCTCCACACTCAATAGGAATGTGAGTAATTTCCTTCAGTGACTGTCACAGTTCCTCTCTCTCTCACTCCCTCCCTCGCGTTCCAAGTATTCTGAAGTTTTCTGTTTGTACTTGTTCAGCGTTAGTTCAAATTCTGCAAGAACTGCGGACACTATAACCTGATCCAGCCAAGCGGAATGTAGGCTGAATACAATGGTACGAAAGCGGATTAGATTCACGTCTTCTGCACGTAATCCGTCTATAATGTGTTAGGCCGTATGCCTCTGGAAGAGTCGAAGGAATATTTGTAGTATATTAATGAGTCGAAGTAGATTCGAAGGGACCGGGTTCGATTTGAAATGTCTCCTTACACCATTAACATTAAAAGCCACCATCGGAGATCCCACCAAACTCAAGGCCGATGCTTATGTGCATTTTATAATTACACTGGCACAGACATTTGGATAATAAAAGTTCTTTCTTTCTTTCTAATGGGGATTCTGTTTCATATGAAGCAAGCCCTCTGACTTCTGCCACTCAGGGACTTCTAACCATGAATTCTTCACACATTTGGCATAACTTCTTATAACGTGAATTAACCCGACAGAGAATAACATAAACACAGAGTAAATCCCGGACACACACTAAAGAATTACATCGAATTCAGGTAAGTGATTCCCGTTTTCCCACGATCAGAGATAACACGTAAGCGCTTTAGTCCCCAAGTCCCTTTAAATCAGCTTTTTGAGTTTATCCAGTCAAAGTTTCGTGATTAATATTGGAGGTCCATGAACTTCATTCTTTACTGTTCAAAACGAAAGGATTTCTGCAAATCCTCTCTGTTATGGGCTTACGTTTTTCCTTTAAAGAAAAGGGTACACCTAGGAAATTACAAGTCCTTGTGTGTTTGTGGGTAAACGTCGACTGATTAAACGTTTGAAATAACTGACAGATTTTCACTAAATACGTTGCAAACATTGTGCCACTGGAGGCCACTCCAGCCCCTGTGTCGTAATTTCTAACAATCTGTCACAACGAAATGACGGGTGTAAGGAATTGTGACGCAGCAGCAACGTTGGTTTACTTATTCTATCGTTCTGAAACAACATATGGAAACAGACTTAGGGTCAAACTAATAATTTTGTATATTGTATAATACGAAGACGAAATTATCATTAGGTTTCGGACTGAAGAAGTAACAAAGGAGCTGTTGGTTTTAGACGAGTGAAATCTGGTACGCCAGTATATAATATCGTTATTTATTAATTTTAAAATACAGGTTAAAGGACAATAATTGTAAGAAACATCTGTGGTGTTAATTGTGTAGATTATATGCTACAAATATAACACCTATAATAACCCAGCACAAACAATAAGCTCATCATAAAATAAAATGAAGAAAATAGTAAATATTATAAAAATCGTACTGTACAGGAGTACAGCTAGACATTTATGTTAACTGCATAGACTATGAGTTGTGGTAAGAACGCCTCGTTTATCACTGTCCAGTCCCTGGAAGTCCATCTCAGAAAATACAGCGTCGATAGTAACGAGAATGAAGAAATAGAGCGCAAAGAATTTGGAAGAAAGCAATCCTTCCCTAAACGAGATATTCTTCCGGTATTTGACTGGAGAAACCGACAAAACCAGGAGAAACTAATTCGAATATTTCATATTCAGGTTGAGATTAGAAACGATCCTCTCCCAGTACAAATCTCATATTTACCCCTACCAACCTCCCCGGTCCATATTTCTTTCCGTTGCTTATATCCAAACTTGTACGGGCAATGTCCTTGAATGATCACAAATTCTGATAGCAGCCCGAATCGAATCTTGGTCTCCCTCAAGTTAGACGTGTGAAGTGCAATATTGCCTTTATTTCTAAATACCTCATACAGTGAAGAAGTACAAGCACTCCATATTTTCTGACCTTAGTAGACGGAAGAGATAGTTCAGGTTCATGCTCTGGTGGCTGTGCCCCATGAGGAAATAAAACTGCAGCACTTACACCATTTTTTGTTTTGGTAATAATTCACAAAATCTCTAAAATTCACGCCTGCTAAGGAGAATGGAGGGTGGTTAGACGAAAGGGATTCGTCTCGGTAAAACATCAGAAATTTTCCATTTCGTCTCCAACTTTTGGAGCCTACTTACTACAAACGGACAGTACGGCCAGAATCTGAACCAGAAGAAGCCTCACACTATCGAGAATCAAATGCGTGGGTTTTATCCTGTAACGTTCCTCAGCGGAGAGTTCTACTCAGAGAAGTGGTACATCATCGCAACACAGAAGGCCAAACGATTGCTTCAAGCGAGATTCAAGCACACTTCATCAGTGTTTGAAGAGATCGATGATGCAACTCTAATGGTCGCTATACATGTCACACGTTCATTATTATGCAAGGTTTGGTTTACAGGGTCGTAAAAGAACAACAGCAGTGCTGTTTACAGCGCTGTTTGAATCAATACAGAAAGATTCCGTAATTTCGAATTAAGCGACTTCTAGTTCCAACATGAGGACCGAACGCGAAGGAAGTCACATGTGACACGCAGGGTTGGACTTCAATGTCACAGACCTACAACATACTACTGCATTTTATGAATTACTTGCTTTAAAATCTTAATATTAGTTGGTTAATCTGGGAGTACAGAAAACCCCCACGGAAATAGACATTTTTCCAGTCTCTGTGCATCACGAGGCTGTCACATGTATCTTCTTTTCTCTTACAGAAGTTATCTTTGCCAGGTGCGTAGCATTTTACTTTTTTTATGTCCTGATGTCTTGAACTTCCTAGGGTCGATACCTGTCCAGATCACCAGATAAGAATTACATAATTCAACAGCCCACTCACGAGGATGCAACATGTTTTATCGATTACGGTATTTCTCTTATTTCTGCGCAGTATTTCTGCCTTCTAATTGACATGCTTTTACCAGTAGACATATTAACCTGCAAAACAAATCGTATTTTACAAAGAGGGCCTCTTAGATTCCAGTTTTCATACTATGTATTTTCTGACGATTAAATTAAACCCATCTTGTCTTTTAATGTTAAGGACGTAGCATTACATCGAACGAGTACATATCGTAAACAGTACACAGACATCCATATTCTACTCTCCAAAGGAATGAGGATGTACCGCTTATATTAGACATCTGGACTAAAGTGTGTTCTTTGTGCAACAATAAATCTGCACTCGCAGAGACAAAGAAGGATTATTCTCAGTATCGAAGAAGCACTATAACGGATTCACAGACGCACTTCTCCTCAACTTAGCCTTCGTTAAACACCATTAAGGCTACGAAATCAATGATGAGATATATTGAACCCATACAGCGTATGAAGAGATAATAAATGGACATGCAGCAGGTGGGGATAAATTTAAAATACTATATAGAGAAAAGAGATGTGGCGATGAGAAACGGGTTCTTCTTGCAGAATAGAATCCACTGGCGGGCTCCATTGAACAGACAATGAAAAGTCGGTTTCATTAAATGGTGAGGAATTGTTGACTCTCAGCGTCTCAAGGCACGACTAATTCCACAAACCAGTAGAAAATAGAAGAAATTAACTTTCCTACAGGTTCTGATAAAAATCTGTTCAGCTATTTCAATCGTCCAACATGTTGACAAACAGACAAAAATTTGCGATTATGCATTGTTTTTACAATCATAGATGAGTCGTGCATTATATAGAAATGTATCTATCGAACTACTGGTGAAATATTCTTAGAACCTTTGGAACGTATGGAAAACATCCCATACCCTTCTTCTTCTTTAGACCAAAGATATGATACTTTGACCACACTGCCCTGAGAGCATAGATTGAAATAGCATTCACCTTCTTTAAGAATAAAGCACAGATAATCATAAAGCTTAAAACGTTTTGCCTTTGAATAGAGGGAACAATAATTGCTGTTGAGTTCCTCACACAAACGTATCTACCCCATGCAGTCTTATTGACCCCGACTGATGCATATGCTCAAATGATTTCCATACCTACACACCTACACTCCTAAGACATACATAAACATAAGGTATGTCACGTATTCATAAAGATACCATAATAGATCCACATATGCATATTATCACACATTTAAAATAAAAAGAGACAGATTGTGCAGTACAGACGCGTTGAGTCTGTTGAATACAAAGTTTGTCCCTTTCGTCTTTTCTTTTAACAAAAAGACACAACACACAATGACATTCGGAAATAGCCGGACTCTTATAACATTAAATAAAAAAAAAATGTGAGAGACAGAAAGAAAGACGACTGTCATGTTATGAATTGAACTCCAGAAAAATATACACCCACGGTCGACCCAGAAACCAACCCGCAGTACAATAACCCCCACTCCTCTGCCGTGTTCACACACTTGCATTATATGACCTAAACATTTGACGTGAATCTTTATGGTCGTTTTGAGGGCTTGTCAATATGTGTGTGACGTAGAGAGACGTGTGAAAGCTACGCGTTTATTAAAACAGCCGGTGACTGATTGTGACGAAGAAAAATTAATTTAGACGAGTATAATTTTCGCTGAAATTCAAAGAGCGTTGTTAGGGTTATGGTCTGCCGACAAAATAATACCCTTGAGCATGCAAAGTTTTGTAGCTGTGGAAAACAAATGTCATTAAAAAGAGCTAATATAAGTACTGCGTTTATCTCGGTAATTAACCAACTTGATGCACAAAATTTTTGTTTTACAATAAGTTTATTTCATGCCTCTACATGTTTCGAGCACATGTGCTCATCAACTGGAGGTCAAAATTGCATTACACAGCCTCTGGCTTGAAATAAACTTATTGTAAAACACAAATTTTGTGCATCAAGTTGGTTAATTACTGAGATGCACGGTCAGCAAAACGTCAAAAATAAAATAAAATAAAATAATAAATACTGCGGTTCATAAACTACAGTTGAAGTAAATGAACGAAATGTGTTATCTACATAAAACATAAAAGTTACTAATTGTTAAATTAGAGATAATAAAGGCACAGATTGCAGTGTCGTCCCTTCCCGTCATATAGTGTTCATTTTTGTTAGGCGCATTCGCAAAATTGCGAAAAGCGACTATTAGCCTCGTCACGTCTCCCTGTCCGCCTGTCCGTCCGCATGGAACAACTCGGCTCCCAATGGACGGTTTTTCACTGAATTCCATATCTGAGTCATAAGGTTCGTCATCCTCGTTGTGTTTATTATAATAAACTAGATTGGAGTGTATATACTTGTCTAACACAACTATATGATGGTAGAGATATGTATATAATTTATTACATAAAGAACAACTACATGTTTCGGTCCTTTTCATTGGCCATCTTCAGGTC
>Ga0123352_10009189_pt1 | contig 15444 bp, 9 predicted proteins | sample TergutLab28metaG_FD_89700 | JGI IMG/M metagenome (GOLD analysis project Ga0123352, IMG submission 89700) | Labiotermes labralis P1 segment gut microbial communities from Petit-Saut dam, French Guiana - Lab288 P1 | ecosystem: Host-associated > Arthropoda: Insects > Digestive system > Gut ... | reverse complement strand
GCTTTTTGTGGGAAGTTTAAAATTTTTAATGTTTAAAAACCTTGGAGGCAACAAAAAATGGTTGGAAAAAAAAAAAAAAGAAAATGCCAAATAAACGGATATAATATATGACCTGTCCGTCGCTAAGCATTTTTCACCGAAAAAAAAGAACCACTAAACAGGTGCATTAAAATTTGCTAGGTACACCTGAGTTAAACCCTACCATCTCCGGATCGAATTTCTTCCTGTTCCTGTATTCACAAAGCAACAATTCACATAAATATTAAATCCATACAATGCAAACTATTTTCTCGAAATGGCATGTCATTTTACTGGGTAGAATATGATACAAAAACAGATGTTGCTCAGATCAGCAAGTTTCTTTTTAAACTAGTACTTATGTGGTAAATACCTCAAAGAGTACAAATAAAACTATTTTTGAGCGTGGAAGCTTTAGGTCTGTTGCGGACTTAGCTTTATGTGTATACTATCCGTATACACATAAAACATGAAACAGGGGTCTGATAAATATGTTTTTCACTTTTTCAACACCCCTTTATAATTATTTATTTCTAAGGCATCACTCAAGGAAAATGGAACAAAAATAAGCATTTCTCACTGCCATTTATAATCTGCAAGAAATTAGTTCGTAATTGAAATATTTTTAACTTATTTACTTGCTTAGGCCATGGAGCTGAGTCCTTCTTGAGAAGCTAACCGGTCACGTTATGGAACCCGAAGGTACATTACCGCATTCACAAGTGCCCGCCACCTGTCCCTATCCTGAGCCACATCGATCCAGTCCATGCTCCCTCAAAACACTTCCTGAAGATCCATCATAATATTTTCCTCCCATCTATGCCTGGGTTTTCCAAGTGGGCTCCTTCCCTCACGTTTCCCCACCAAAACCCTGTACACGCCTCTCCTCTGTCCCATACGTGTTACATGCCCAACCTATTTCAACTTCTCGATTTGATGGCCCGAAAAATATTTGGTGAGGAATATAGATCATTAAGCTCCTCAAGATGTAGTTTTCTCCACTCCCCTGTCACTTCGTCCCTCCTACGCCCAAACACTCCCCTCAACACCCTATTCTCAAACACCCTCAGCCTACGTTCCTCCCTCAATGTGCTCGACCATGTTTCACACCCATACAAAACAGCAGGCAAAATTATAGTTCTGTATATCTTAATCTTTATATTCTTGGATAGCAAACTGGAAGACAAAAGATTCTGCACCAAATGATAGCAAGCATTCCCTGAACAAAGTGATAAGCCTCTATAATTACTACAATCCGTTTTATCACTCTTCTTGTAAATAGGTACAAAAATCGACTACTTCCACACCTCAGGCAATTCCTCCTTATTCCAAACTGTTCTACACCCTGATTAATCAATTCTGCTAGGATTTGATCAATACCTGGAGATTTGTGTCTTTTTAATTTTCCAATAGTTATCTCAGTCTCAAATGCATTCGGCTAAAACACTAGTGGCCCTGCTGTATGTATTTCTGCCTGCCGCACGTCATTAACCCCATATACATTCAATAGCTGAGAGAAATTGTTCCTCCACCTAGCCAAAACACTGTGGGTGTCTTTAACCAAATCACCTTTCTCATGCTTTACTCTATTTGTTCTAGGCTGGTAACCCTTCTTAAAGTCATTGATGCCCCTATACAAGTTTCCGTTATTTTTTATCTTACTGTTAATTTCAAGGTCATCGGTTTTAGCTCTCGGAAGTTCCTCCTTTTGGTTTCTGCAATGTCTGCTAGCTTCACGTCTTATATTGTTTAGATTATCTATATTGTTTTGGTTTGGATCCTGAAACCACTGCATTTTAGCCTGCTTCCTTTCATAAAAATTCGTGGGCATTTTTTTTTATCAAACCATGGCTTATGCTGCTTCAATTCATATAGATCTAGGCTGTCTTCAGTTAAGTTTCTGTTAACCCTTAACCCGCTAACGTGGAGAATATGGTGAGCTCCTAATAATGCCAGCAGATGGCAGACTGGATTTAACTCGGCGTTTAAAGGGTTCATCTCCTTAATGTTTTCCCAAGTCCTATTTATGTCCTCGCTATCATTTAAGTTCCCCAAAGCTGCAAACCTGTTTGAGATCTTAATCTGATACTTTTTCCTAACCTTCAGGTCACTTAGCTTCTTGAGATTCAGTCTCTCTCCCCATCAAACTTCTGTCGTTTGTTGACTTACTGCCAGATTTCCTTAACTTATGCAACCGCCAGATAGTGATCAGTATCACAGTCAGTTCCCCTGAGAGACCGTACATCGAGTGTACTCGAATGCCATCTGTGAATATGTAATCAATCTGGTTGTGAATCTTCCCATCAGGAGGGTCCAGGTGTTTTTATGAATGTTTTGTTGCAGGAACATCGTGCTCTAAACAACTTGATTTTTTGATATGACAAAGTGTACAATTCTAACACAATTATCATTCCTATCCTGGTGTACAGCGTCCTTCCCAATTGTCGATTTGAAAATATCCTCTCTCCCACTTTTGAATTAAAATCTAACAGAATTTTTATATGGTATTTAGGATAATGATGGAAAGCCTGCTCTAATTCCTAATAAAACCTGTCTTTCGGATCATCACTTTTCTCCTCACCTGGTGCAAGCACATTCAGAACAATGATATTACACAAGCGACCTCTCAGAACTATACACAATATCCTATCACTAACAAACTCTACTCTCTTACCTGCAGATAGTATTGTGTGGTGTACATGAAAACCTGTTCCCAAACGATGATTTCGTTTCCTTTTCCATAGTAAAAAATTAAAATTCCCTGCTCATACAGTGCCCCCTTTTTCCCACTTAACTTTCCGTACATTCAACTAAGTGTAACTTACTTATACATTATTAATTCCCTGACTATTCTTGTGAGTGAAGGTGGCCTGTACAGACCCTTTACATTCAATCTACCAAATCTCATGTCCCTGTTCCATTGCTTAGTTCCTAACAAAGGATCAGCCCAGGCCCGAGCCAATTGTATCCGTTTCGTAAGAAGGTCAGCTGGAGGACCAACCCTTGTCGGTTGTCCGCGACTGCTTATTCAATATATTCGCAGCTACCGTCCATTTCGGAGGCCATTGCTCCTTCCGCAACCTGAGGAAGCACTACGACGTTGTGACAGGGACCAACTTATCACGGGAAATACTTTAAGTGATCCATTTACATACACCGGCCTTTGAACCAAGTTACTCTGTAGTGGAATGAGAGCGGCAACACCGATAAATCGACATGAGTTCCCTTATCGAGAAAGCATTAACAAGAGGAATAAAACAGCTGAAACAAGCGAGCTGTATCGGCGCTCCATCAGCAGGAACTTAATTGAGGCCCCAATCTGAGATACGACGGAGTAACATACGAATTTTCTTCCTACATTTCGATGGTTAAAGGAATGTTTAAGGAGAGGGAAAGAGGAGAGACTTACAAGAGGCCGTTTAATAATATAATAATGCTGACCGGAATCTGTCTGTGGCTGACAGCAAGCTTCTGCTGAGACTCGTAATACTTTCAGTAAAATAATTCCGTAATTATCTCTACTAGAATCTCTGCCCTACAGTTGCTGCTTTAATCTATCGTGCCTAGTTGGTATGAAGGGTCAAAACAAGATACCGCTAATAAACAATTACGAAATGGAAGCTTTAGGCTGGCTTGCCCAACACAGGCATACCTTTAATCAGGTTGATGACAAAGGCTTCTTTTTTATGTTTTGTTGACCATACATCTCAGTATAAACTTAGTAATAACCGACCAACTTAATGCACAAATTCTTGTTTTATAATAAGTTTATTATATTCCTCGACATATTTCGAGCACCATTGTGCTCATCATCAGAAGGTCAAAATTGTATTATAGAGCATGTGGTATCGTCACACTCTGTAGATGCGCACCGGACGGCCACCTACAGAGTGTGACGATACCAGATGCTGTATAATACAATTTTGACCTCCTGATGATGAGCACGATAGTGCTCGAAACATGTAGAGGAATATAATAAACTTATTATAAAACAAGAATTTGTGCATTAAGTTGGTCAGTTACTAAGACAAAGGCTTCATTACAGCAAAATTTGTTCTTTCCTCAGCATCCATTGCCTGATAATTATCTAAGATATTCATGAGTTTTCTCTATTCCGTTTCATTTCATTATACTGGAGTCATGGAAAGAATTCTTACTGATGTTGGAGATAACAGCACAGGGGCTTCAGCCTATTCATCCACTGTACTCCCTTGCAGTCTCCTCTGAGCTATAACAATCAGCCCAAAGCGCTTGTAACTGGCGAAGGCCATCGGCCAGAAAACTAAAGTGAGATAGAGAAGAGTACGCTGGAGTAGAGAGTTTTACAATACGAAGAAAATAAGAAGTGGATCGATCATAGTGTAGATAACCGGTCGGGGGCCCTCTGCGACTCGATAAGCAAGACCACAAGTTACTGCCAGGTTTCTTAAGAGGGATCCAGAACACTGCCTCCTGAGAGTAGAACGGATTCCATTCTAAAGAACTCCGCAATAGACGTTGGTACTCGGTAGGTATGGGGCCCACGTGGCGCGGTGTCTGCGTAGACCTTATCTAAGCCACTGGGGTCGATGTGGGAGACTTTTTCTGAGGTCTCGGTATACTTTCGAAGAAACTGATGTAATTTTCTTGCATTTGTTTTAGATACTACAGGAAACTTGCTACGAATGTTAAAATCTCTTGGTCCAGTGGTCCAATATTTAAGCTCGTCTACTATTGACAGAATTCCGATTCCGAGTGCAAGTGCTGTCGTAAATATCTAAAATGAAATGTTTAGATAAATTAGCTTATTTGTTAATAAGAAAAAAACCGAAAGACGCGAATGGGAATGACTCTCAAAAAGTCCTCTCCTTCGCAGTACAGATGAAAGAGTGCTTCGTATGTGGCATCAGTTGAACCCAGATGACAACCTTCCAGATTTCTTCGTTTCTGACTCCAATCCGAGACCGCAAGATGATATCGTTAGCGATCACCTCTCTAAATCATTGTCAGTAACCACACCTTCATGCATTTCTCCCTAGAGGATAATACAGTAGGCCAACGTCATCACAACCACCATTCATTGAAAAGTTTGCAATTCAAAATTCGATGCTCCATAAAAGATCTGAGGAGTGTGTTTGGTTCCTGAAATATTTCTGGGTCACAAACTCTTCTAAATATGTAATTTGTGGATTGTCTTAACGCTGATTTAAATCTTTTGGTTTTAATATTTGATTTTTTAAAAGATTATCTCTTGCCTCAAGAAATCAAGAGCCATTTATGGACATCGTATCTTCGTGATGCAGTGTCAACCATTCATTGATTTAAGTGTAATGGATTAAGTGCTGTCATAATTAAGCGCAGAGTTTTGTTCACTCTAAGTAATGATAGAAGACTAACAGATCTTTAGTAAGAAATAAATACAATTCTCATCCATTATTTTATATTCCGATAATATCGTAACTGATAAACCAAATCACGTAGCCTTATTTTATATTTGACTTCTTTCTATGGATTTTGGAGCACTTATGTCTTATAGTTTGTACTGTATGTAGAACGTATAACACTCAGAAACGCACGTAGCAAAATTTGCAAATCACGGACATGTGTAACATATTCCACGGAAACAATCTGGAAAATGATACATGATAAATAAATGGACAAAAGTTAATTCCACAGAGCAGATTCCTGTTGAGAAGTCATACAGTTATACGTCTTTCAGCCTGTCAAAAAGTTTTTCTCCATGAGAGAATATGAAGGGTTGTTGCCGTGTATTCAAAAGCCCGTCGTCGGACCCTCTAAAGTGCCAGTTCAGTCCAGTCCAGTCCGTATTCTTACATTCTCCTGAATATCCATTTCATTTCATCTCTAAAAATGTGTGTCTGACGAAGGGCTCTACTGCTTTTCATATTTTTCGATTCATACTCTTCTAACACATTTGTCCGACACATCCCTCTCATCCCACTCTTCTGCATTTGACATCCCTAATGATGTCTGCGGTATAACACGTATTGCGAATATCCCGCTATTTTATTTTTCTGTAGCTTCCTGTAGCCTTCTTTCTTCTACGGCCAAAAATTCCACCCATGACCTCCGTATTACTAAAAGATTTGTATATTTTCCTTAGTTTGTGAGTTTAGGTACACATTTGCAACTAACTAACTAGATGGAGCAGAGTCCTTCCTTAGAAGCTAACAGCTCCTCACCTAGTCAAGAAATTTCCCGCATTTATGGAATCCAAAGGTTCATCATCGCATTCACAAAAGCCCTATCCTGAGCCAGATCAATCCAGTCATGCCCCCATCCCACTTCATAAAGATCTTTGCTACTTCATGCGTTTAATGTTTATGTATGAACTTAGACATAGTTACATCGTCCTTCAGAGTTCAGTAATTCAGATTTAAATTAACGAAACGTGATCGCCATAAGTTGTAAGACTTCAAAAAGAATAAAACATTCTTGAGGATGCAAATCACTTTCCTGTTAGAAAGGTCAGTTTTCAACTGAAACAGCTAACAGGCAGAGCTCCTCCAATTCTACTGTCTCTACGTCTCAGTGCCCCAGTATCTTATATTAACTTTTTTCTCTCACACACATCCTCCTACTTTAATACCACATTATTGTTTATATATTTTATTTTCTATCCATTTCTCCCTCCTTTTTCACTCCTCGTTATTACATCACTTGCGCCACCTAACTTCCTGTCCCTCTACATCCTTTACAGCTGACTTACCCTCGGAAAAATATCCATGAGTGACCCCTTCCTCATCCTCAGTTCTACCACAACACAACCCACGACAGTAAAACCACGGTTATGAGCTATCCCACGAGGATAGTGTAGAGACACTCGTAAAATCGGCAAAGAAGATACTCCAAAACGTACAGACACAAAAAATGGAAATAAAAAAGGAGAAAGAATCTTTCTCAATAAAGAAAATGGGAACAGTAGCAGTAAGCAGCTAGTGTGTCTGCTTCAATTTCGATACACAGTCTGCCCCCCGCGTCTACTCAGACAAGGAGACGCTATCAGGTGGTGATGATGACAACACTTATCATATTCAAGATATAATTCTAATTCAGTAGAGATAGCCTGAAGAAAACGTAGCCCTGAGAAGAGAACAATTTGGCGCAAAGAAGAAGAAAATACTGCAATTGGTCTTAAAGAAACCGACTTATGGAATGGGCTACCTAGGCCTAGAGTGGAGATGATTAAAATAGATCTTAAAGGAACGGGATGGAAGGGCGTCAACGGGATTACTCTGGCTCAGGATAGGGATGATTGTTATGTTGAACATGGTAGTAAACTTGAGGGTTCCGTAAAATAAGGGGAAGTACTTTCTTAGCTGAGGAAGTGTTATAGTCTCTCAACCGGGACTCTACTTCGTGGAGCTAGTCGTAAAGAAACGGCTAGTGAAAATGTGGACCGAATTTATGGACCAGTGGCAGACACTTGCGAATTCTTGGCCACCTGGGAGACTACCAGCTTCTGAAGGCTAATCCTGTTCCATATAATTAGTTATACTTTATGATTAAGTCAAGTATTATGCACTCTGACCTCTACATATTGCGCATTTCAGATGTTTGTTAAGATCGGTATGGAGACAGCATATTTTTCTTCGCATGGCAGTCCAATTCAAGACCCCTTGTACCGCAAAGATCTCTTTAAATCATTATCGAAATTATAGCTGAGTAATGGAAAAGCCTTTTGTAGTCAGTGTTTGCATTAGGGAAGCCTGGATGCAAATTGTGGCCTACAGACTGGCTATTATACCTCTGATTCTGCAAGACAATTTTGGGCCCCTCTGAGTAAAGGCCGTGACGCTTTGTAGTAGACCACACAAACCCCAACATGTCTATCATTTGACGCTACAACGTACCGTTAAGTAGCCACCAGGATACGCGGCCAAACAAGAAAGCGTTTATATCCATATTTCGTGTCTCTCGATGTCACATTGTCACAACAAAAACTGCTTTATGTAGGGCTGTTACGTAGGTCTTTTCAAAAGTTCTGCACACTGCGCTTGCGCGGCCAGTAGGATGATGTAATTGTCCTGATTTTCGCGACAGTTGTGAGCCAGACTTCAGCAAAGAAAAATGTGTGCGTATTGGCAGGCTACGTGGTCCCTGTTCTGCAAAACGGGGCCTTGAAATGGAAGAAGAAACTGACTGGAGTCACATCTCGCACGCGTGACCTCATGTATCAGGTGCAGTATCGGAAATTTTGGATAAGTATGGATGGCAAGTGCTTCCCCACCCGCCGTACAGTCCTGCCATGAGCCCACCAGCCTTCGACTTGTTCCCAAAATTGAAGGAACCACTCCGTGGGAAACGCTTCAGAAGCATTGAGGAGGTGTCTAATGTTGTGGCCCGAGTAATCAGTCGCGTCAAAAACGAAGGCATCCTGACAGGAATACAAGACTTGCCCAAACGTTGGACCGCTGTGATAAAGCATACTGGAGATTACATTGAAGACCTGTAAATGTATTTTGTAAAATAAATTCATTTTTAAAGAGAAAACGTACAGTGTGCAGAACTTTTGAAATGACACACGTGTATCATAATTACTGTCTTTAAGCACTTTTAAACAAGAAAGCAATCTAAGTGATATCCAAAAATTCAATTCCTAACTCAAACAAACATATTGCGACGTCTCAGTTGAACTAGAAAATTGTTAATGCTGTTAATGTTTGGAAGAACTGTTCATTCTGAGAGTAAAACGGAACGTATATGCACGCCGTGACCAAAGTCACTGTTTATTTAGTGTTAAATCGTGTGACATAGCTATCACGGAGCTGTGAAGAATTAAGACTTGTTTGCTTAGTGAAAATTACTTTTCCTCCTATTTTGAAGTCGGGGCAGCGTCATTTTAAGGGTTTAGCTTGAAGAAATTAAACGTAGAATATGAATTGTATTGATCCGATTCAGACTACAGATTAGTGTCGAGTTATTTTGAACACGGCAATGAACAGCGTAGATTGCCTTGAGCAGCTGAGCGCCTGTTATTTTCTCAGGAATATTCTGCTTCATCGCGGTTATAGGGCTTCACTTATACACAGGGGAGTAAGTAAGGGACGAGGCCGACAGCTGAAGGGACTCAACTGAGATCTCAAGGTGTCGAGAAATGGGTCCATTTACTGGGCACTGTGGTTCCTATTACATGGTTTACAAATTATTTGTGTCAACAGGCCGACGGCTGAATGGACTCAACTGAGATCTCAAGGTGTCGAGAAACGGGTCCATTTACTGTGTAATGTGGTTCATATTACATGGTTTACAAATTATTTGTGTCAACAGGCCGACGGCTGAAGGGACTCAACTGAGATCTCAAGGTGTCGAGAATCGGGTCCATTTACTGGGCAATGTGGTTCTTATTACATGGTTTACAAATTATTTGTGTCAACAGGCCGACGGCTGAAGGGACTCAACTGAGATCTCAAGGTGTCGAGAAACGGGTCCATTTACTGGGCAATGTGGTTCCTTTTACATGGTTTATAAATTATTTGTGTCAAGAAACTTGGTAAATTTCGTTAACACTCTAAAGTCCTGTGTCTATTCGACGTACAAGTTGGTTTAGAATTATAAAACTCCGCACCGTCACCACACCGTATCCCTGTAGTTCACATGATCGTCAAAATTAAGAGCGATTTCTCCCTAAAGGGCGTCAACCTGTTGGTTCTATAACGGAAATGCCGACTCCTAATTTTGAGATAGGATATTATGTTTTGAGTTTTATTTAGAATGATTTATGCTTTAGATGTGTAGAGTGTGTTCTTGTAATATACAAATATGTCTGTGTAACATGAAGACCCAAACACAACAAATTTTTTACAGTACTTCTGCTCGCACAGACTCTTGTTTAGTGAAATGTGTACAACAAAATTTCAGAATTTTCAGACTTCAACACATTTGTAAAATGTAACCCATTAAAGGCCGGTGGTTACTTTATGTACCACCAGGTTCAGAAATTCTACGTTCTGCTCACAAAGCGCATTGACGTGTATTGTATGGATATCAGAACAGGGATTGTTTTCTTATCCAAAATTAAGTGGTTGGATTTTATAACCGAGATGCAGTTTGTTTCGGTGCCAAATGAATATATATAAAATTCTTTTAACGTCATTATTTAAAGGTTTAATACAGACATCTTACCTAACTTACCACACTATTTACCTATAATTAAACAAGATTGTTCATGGTTGATTATTCAAATAACACGCACAGAGTGTTTGAAGATATTAGAGGGCCTCCGAGCGAGAACCCAGCAATAGAAACCGGATCACTGATATTTACAGACACTTCATGGATGTTTAATAACAACCGCGTCAGAGAGCAACAGCAAAAAAATACAGAAAACTGCGATGTTAGCAGGGCTTGCAAGCAACATCTCAACAGGAGAAACCAGATTACTGAACTTCACAAAAACTGTAGATATTAAGTGCATCCGCGCAAAAATCCAGCAGCAGGTATCAGGTCGCTGATATTTACAGAAAGGTGGGAGACGTCTGAGGGCCAGGACGGTAGCTAGACCATGAACATAGTCGGTACAGAGGCTTCCAGTACGCATATAATGATCTTGGCCTATTCGACGAGTCCGAAACAGGTTTATCATGGCATAACTCGTGACAGATGATGATGATGATGATGATATGTACATATACTGTGTACATATTATGTACGCATATGCGTAGAAAGCGCCTTAGTCGGGACCGTGAAATAGACACTATAATTCCTCATGCCCTCTGTAACACTGCACAAATTATCATGCTTGTACAGGCATATTTCAGAATGAGCGAGCTTACATTTCACAGTAGTATGCTCTGTGGATGATATCATGACTTGGCGCCAGCTCCCGGAACTGCAGCGGAAGTTGCCAGACGCTTAACCACAGTACGTGTAGCAGTGACAAAGATACTGGTAGCTTCTGCACGACTGGCGACGTAAGGGTTCCAAGAAGTGGAATGCCCTACAGCACTAATCGACGCACCCACACCTTCGCTGTAGTACACAACTAGAATGACACCACATTACTTGCGTGCTAACCAGTCACTTATCTAACGTTCGCTGCTCGCCCTATACTCCACAAGCAACTTTTTTTTTAAGGGATCGGCTTCGTGATATTGTCTTCACAGACCTCACATCTGATCAGCATGTCTGTGATATCTAGTAAATTCCTAGTGGGTTCAGCCAAATTTGTAGTGAGTGCAGGGCACCCAACTGCCCCCCTGGCTAGGGGCTTGTTCAGGGCCTTCACGCAAGAACTCAGCAGTAGAAATCAAATTACATATATTTACAGAGATTTGGAGGTATTTTAGAGCCTCCACGCGAGAACTCAAAAGTAGAAACCAGATTACACATTCTTACAGAAATTTGGGATTTATTTGAGGGCCTACATGCGAGAACTCAGCAGTAGAAACCAAATTACAGATATTTACAAACACTTGGGAGATACTTGACAGCCCCCAAGTGAGAACACAACAGTAGGAACCAGCTTGCCATACTCAGGGGCTAATAACGTGAAACCCTAGCAATTACATTCAGGCAGTATGAACGGTGACAAATGGCCTCATAAAATGACACAGTATAAAAGTTCATCCCGCCGCGAGTGGACTCCAGGACCATTACAGACACCCTTGTTCTAACTCGGTTAATTTATCTCCAAACAGATGGACCAAGATTTCATCTTTGATTGCTTACTCAGTATTTAATATAACTCACTTCAAATGAAACAACAGACTATGTGGGTCATCAGAAAGGGTGTTTTATGTGTCTGCAGGTTGACATTAAGTTCCAGTCAATTAGCAGGGCCAGTGTGTACGAGAACCGCCAAAACTCCCCCCCCCCCACCCCAAGTAGTTATAAACACGTTTAGAATCTTCTAATTTATAACGATATTGCGCTTACAGCCACGATATTTCGGTCGTTGCAGTCAAGTGTTTGCATTCCCATTTATTATCACGCATCCGCCGATTTTACGGACGGTAAAACCTATGCCTTGCTGAATTTTCAGAGTTTTACGTGGTGTCTTAAAGCAGGCCACGACCGCTTTCCCCCCAATTCATCCTTCACAAATCATTCAACTATTCCCACTCTCCATCTTTTGCATTTAACAAACTCATGCACAAATCTTGTAAGCACGCGTACAACTTACACTAGGCGTGAAGCTCCGCATGACTCCCGTAAGCAACGCAAACAATAACACGGCACTGACAAATCTTGACTGACACCCCGTATTAGTGCAGTGCAAGGGGCGTCTGAAATATTAGCATAAGTGAATTCAGCATCCGAACAATTTAGGTTGTAGCATCATACATAATGCTTATTAACCGTCATTATGCAGCACGCTTAGACTTGGAACCATAAAATATATAGTTATTACCTCAAGAGCTGTAGGTTGACGTATGTATTATCTGAACCTCCAAATTAAAAACCCTGGGAGGAATACGTATGTTAGGGTCAGTATGTATATCAGAAGGGTTTAATTTCATTTTTAATGTTACTTATTTTGAGCTATGCTTTAATCTAATTTGCTTTGACGAAAGTTCATTGCAAAAAAATTAATGCTCTAATTCACACTGTTCTTCTCCATGTTTATCTTAAAATTACAGCTTATAAAATTGCAGCGTTCATAAATATGGTTTTGTAAACAGCCAAGTAGAAATATTTATCAAAATTCAAGCTTTTTAAATGTTAGAAAAGAGATATAGGAAGTCCTCCTTAAACACTCTCTGGGCTGCAATGACTATGGCCCGGCCACCAATGTAGCACGCATTCTTACCAATCATTCGGCCCAGATGTGCTAACGCCAGCACACAGCGTCTGGGTAGGGCACAGGCTGCTTGCTTTTAGGTCCTCTACAGTGCATAGAGTCCTTCGCGTGTATTTAAATTGAAAGTGATTTCATTCATATTATTTTAAAGTATATTTCCTAACGAAAACTTTTATTCAAATATTTAGATTTATTTTCGCAAAATTTCTGGAAGGCCTGCAGCCCTGCAGGCCTCTACTCCTGTGTCCCCTATGGACAAGCCCTCCCTAGTGTATATCATACGTCGTGTGTGATAACAATTGCATTTAGTCTCCTAACAACTCACGCACTTCATTCTATTTATAGCTGCTAAATTGTATGGTATCCGAAAAATCACGATGCAGAAAAAAAATGAAAAAAACTGGGGGGAACAGAATGGTTTATACTGTAAATGAATGCCACGATAAAGGGACAGAATGCAAACATTATACCCTCACAGTCTCTTCTAGTAAGGGAAAGAACATTACAACAAAACTTCATTTTCCCTTCGTCTGCTTCTGATCATTTCTTTGAACTCTCACGTACTACATTAATTATGATGATTATGCTGGAAATCATAGTAATAATCATATACCTGTACTGTATTTGGCATCGAAAACTCCAGGTTGTGCAAATTGCTTGCATTTTTTTAACTCTCACCAATGACAGGGAGTGTCGTTATCGCTGCAGACTACCCAATGAAAAAATTAAGAAATCATAAAAATACAGATTCATAATATTAAAATTCGTTACTGTCACAGATTTACATTTTTGGTTTATTTTCACATTTTATTACATTACGTCCAGAACTGCACGTTTCTTCGGCAATTTGGAATACTTCTTTCAGCATCGGCAGAGGCGGCGTTTGAAATCAACCGTCTAAGATCTTTTGTAATAGAAGAGAGAGAGAGAGAGAGAGACGGTGAACGAGGGAGGGAGTTACGAAGTCGCTTTGTACGTTAAGTACTTAGGCGTATAATAAGCCGCGGTTTCTGCTTTGTGCCTGAGTCCTACCTACCCGATTATCCATCAATAATACAGTCTCATTTCGTCCTGCAGTCTGTGATCTAGAGACTGTTATTCTACGATTTGGCCCTGCCCCTAAAGCACGATTCATACCGCCCACAACCACCTGTGACAAAGAATATTATGCACACGGCTCATCTTTTATAGTGCCGGACTTCTATATTTCCCGAGGAGCGCGTTGTATCAAAGAAAGTAGCGACAACCATGTTCCTGGAGGTGTTTCAGACCACCACCCAACCCTGTTTCATACAAAACGTGCAATACTCTGGAAACAGAGCTGGATCTACTGTCAGTTCAATGTTACACTTCTTCGTGCCAGATTTTAAGTGTTCGCAGGCGTTTGCCATTAAAATCCGATATTGAATATTATAATATTATTAATATCCGTATTCACAATAATCTGAAGGTCAAAAGTCATATACTTCAATTCTTTATAAGATGAAGCCGCTTAAATAATATTACAAAAAAAGAGTTTTCACAAAAAGAAAAAACAAATTATTTGCATGAGAAAGATCAATGAAGTTTGTGGAAACAATTGTTGCTTTTTTCGGATAACACAGAAAAAATGTCTGTGAGCAAAACGGTACTTGATTTAATGAGATCAGTAAGGTACATACACTTAAGACTGCCATAAGAAAAACTGCAGTACCATTACGACACAAAATTAGGACATTTATTAGGTTGATTTCGTAAAGTATCAGTTTATTTTATGGTTTGGTTTTGGCTCCACTAAAGTCTGTCCGGGAGACTTATCTCTCAAAAGATAATTTTTAAAATGTATTTTACTCTTCTTTACCTATGCAGCTATGATTGGAGAAGTCCATAAAACTGGCAAGCCAAAATAAATTGAGAAACTTGTGATAACGGGGACCTTACCTTTAAGATCTTACGGTAATTATGAGAATTTTATCTGTTGCCCTGTGTGATGTTAAACTTGGTGTCTTATCACGACAGAAACAGGGCAGGTTCAGCGTGTGTGAAGTCAAAGTGCTGTAAGGAATGAGTGAGCCAAAGAGTCACGGGAGGATGAAAGATGTTCGTAAAGAAAAATTTTCAAGATTTTGTCTTCACCTAATATAAGTCTAATTAGTGTGTTCCAATTCAGGAGCATGCGGTGGGCGAGGCAAGAAGCAAGCTCGAGACAATAGATCGAGGTGTATATGATTTTAAACCAAAAAGCTAAAGGGAAGAGACTACTTGGGTGAGGTAGCAGTAGATTGGAGCCTAACCCTGAAATATATAACAAAACGTATTTTAATTTATAAGGGTGTGAAGAGACACAAGAACAGTGTCTGGTGGTGGACTGTCAATAGAAAACTCCTGTAACAGATCTATATTAATAATTGTCCAACGAGATGCAACACAAAGCAGTCTATTTATTATACTGTAAGTTCACTCTACATTTTGACGTTTTGTTGACCTTGCATCTCAGGATATGCACATGTGCTCGAAACATGCAGAGGCATGAAATAAAACTTATTGTGAAACAAATTTTGTGCATCAAGTTGGTTAAATACTGAGATAAATTCACTCTACGTGTTTCGGGTGTCAACCACACCCATCATCAGGAGTACACAAAACTGTAACTACAGCCTCCGGTACTGGCCATATATTTTGTGCAGCTACCTCCCTCCAATATG
>Ga0123352_10009186_pt1 | contig 15447 bp, 7 predicted proteins | sample TergutLab28metaG_FD_89700 | JGI IMG/M metagenome (GOLD analysis project Ga0123352, IMG submission 89700) | Labiotermes labralis P1 segment gut microbial communities from Petit-Saut dam, French Guiana - Lab288 P1 | ecosystem: Host-associated > Arthropoda: Insects > Digestive system > Gut ... | reverse complement strand
GTAAAATAATCAGAAAATCACACATGAAGTGTTGTGGAATATTGTATGCATTTTGTAATACATTTTCTGTATATTTCTCTATCTGCTTCTATATATTCGAAAGTTCCTAAGACAAAGTCGTGCTGTTTGTCAATATTTGAGTACAAACCTGTGTTGTGAAATATTATTTGGGGGAAAAGAACATTGTAATAAAATGCGTTTATATTCTGGTTTTTTTACAATGGGGTCATATTGACCCCATGGTACTCTTAACGTAACTTTTTTCATGGTACCAGAGCAGGGTGAAGCTTCTAATCAGTAAATTGGTTTATTATATTCAGATACATTTTAATGCAATGAATACTACGAATGGCTCAAAGAATGAACACCACTGAAGAAATACTATGGTCATTTTGTCGTAATTAGCTCTCTTTAAGTTTAAATCGTCTTCTGTCCTCAGAACAGTTGGCACTGCTCATATATTGCTTTAAAATTTCTTCTACTGCAATAAGGATCAGTTCACGCTATATGGCAGCATAAAATTAAGAAATCGGTGTTCTCAGTTGCTTTCCTGATTAGCTTCCGTAGCTGTTTAAAAGAAAAAGCATTACGAATATGGAGGATTATTTAGAAATATCCTAGTAATATTACATGTTTCAACATTTTTTTCCTTACGATGTTTAGTATGTAATTCCTTGTCGGCTCCATTTTTATATTCTTTTATTCATTTTCAACATTAATAACTACAATTAGTGGCCTGTTATGACCACAAAGCTTAAAATAAACAATTTTGATTGCGATGTACCTAGCGTATTTTATCCTTCGGTTTGCATTTTTAGAACAAGTTCTTGTCGTTCTTCAGGCATTCCTTCCAAACGTTATAGCCATCTCTCTTGATGTGAAATAAATGCCACTCCAAAACCCCTTCCTTTCATGAGTTAACAACCGGCTATTTCCGTTTGTACATCGAGAAGGGTTCGAACTGATCCACTGGGGAATACGGATTTGGATTTCATGTGAGACTGTTCTACCACCACTGCGCCAATTCCCATTCCGGGCCCAGCCAGCCTCCTGTTCTTTTTGTATCGCAGACTATTTGATCTGATGTACAGAGAGCAGGACAACTATCCATCCGTAAGAAGGCCGAAAGACATTGTGGGCTGTGGTAGACGCCTTGTGCATTTATGGTCATTAAATTATCGTGCCCTTTGTTGCGACATTTCTGCCGTCTGCTTTATTCACTCTTGTTCTTTCGTAAATCTCCAATATCCGGAACTTCCAGGATGTCTCAAACATATTTTGCTCTCCTTGTAGTTGTATTCATTACCGGACTAATTGCCTTTCCTCCGCTCTACATATTTTGTGCACAGGCCATTCATGGATTATATTTCAGTCTACAAGTATTTCGAATAGTTGGGAGATTTGAGGTTCAATTTCTGACGAGTAAAGTCTTCTTGGATGTTACACCATGTCGATTGTGAAAAAGTTACCGAAGATTCTTGGAAAGTAGTGCTGTCGTCTGATGGTACAAGTAGTCCCAGAACAGAGTCTCCTGTTTGCGTGATTGAGTTGCGTTCCTTCAAATTGACGGCAACCATTTACGAATCGACACGGCTTACATCCCGGAAGGCTTTAATATACTGCTGGGGTAATATCTAATACGGCAATTCATAAAATTTTAAATACTTGTCGATTCGAATGTCCTCCCTGTGCGATCTGTAAATAAAAGTGTACATAGAAAGAGAGGCATACAACAACTCTTTGGACCGGGTTTGTGTATGTAGACAGATTTCCGCGATGAAGTGCAGTGGAACAGTATAACACACATGTGTGCATTTTGCCCTAATACTCTAGAGTAATAACTCTGATTTTCATTCGTAATGTAGAGCTGCCTAAGATCCGAGCAGCCGCCATTCACTCCCCAGTTTTAATTGTGAAATTCAGAAGTTCCATTACTATTCCAAGCTGAACTTAACCACCACTGAAAATTCAATTTTAAGGTCTCCTAAGGAAGTACTTTAATTGATTCTCCTTTGTTAGTTCTCTGAATGAGGGTTATATATAAATGTGTATTATACTGCCCATTCTTCCACACAACTTAAAAATTTGAACGTATAAATGAGATTTACCTTAAGGGAGTAAGATACCCTTTCTCCTTGATTGTGCTGTTGAAGATAGAACCCACTATCTTATTATAAAACTTAATTTAACTTTACCGAAGAACGATCAAACTTTATACAAATTCTCGTCTGCATCCCAATAATGGACAGAATCTTTGTTACACTGCAGACAACATTTTACCAACCGGTGGTCGGCGTACAATTACCAGTCAAGGCTTAATTCGCTTCAGTCACCATATTTCAATAATAACTATAATTATGAGAGGCACAAAAGCTGGAACTTAGGCCCTAACCTTTCTAACAACCAGCTGCTGTTGACGTTAGAGGTAAGCGCGACGGGGGCTGTGACAATTTCTTGTGACGTAACGCCGTATAGTATTGTAGAAATTTATTAACATTCCGTAGAAAAGTACGTAGTTTTTCAGTTTTACTGTGTGGAAAAAGGATTTAGGTTACTCCGAAACGTCGGTAAAGTTCTGCCGTACCTCCCGCCGTCACATTCCTGAACACATCTCGCGAGACCGCGAACACGCGGATGTCCGTCAAAATATTTTGAACGACATGCAGCATAATTTTTAAACGTTAATATTTGATATGGACTGTTCCGATGTCACATAAAGTTGTTAATTTCTATGCAGTAAATGAACATGTTGAAGCAAACTAGTAATAAGTATTGTCAGAGTAATCTTTGTGGCTGTTTCCTTACGACCTGAAATTTCCTTGAGCGTCCAAAACTTTTCCGGCAAATTTAATTTTGCACGTGGCTAAATATTCGCCAGTTGTGTAAAGATGGAGTAAGATTGTCACGTTGAATGACAGTGGATACTTTGCTTAGGTTCAGACAGAATGTTCCTGCGAAACGTTGGTAAATTTCTACAAATCTAGACGATGTTGTTTCCAGAAGACACTGCCGACGTCCGTTGAGGGTCTAGCTTATACCCACAGCGTGTGCGGCAGATTTTTTAATGAAATTTTGAGTTAAGTTCAGGCGACAGTCACATGGAAGAACTTGTCGTTCTTCTATTCCCTTTATTACACAGTTTGTGTTTACAGAACTCTTGGTAACTCCTGTAAAGATGATTAATAACTGGCCTAGTTTTAGCTTTAAAATGTATATCAACATGGCCTTTAATTGTGCCGTCTGTAGTAAGTCCTTTGCTTTCCATCTCTTGTCTAATAACTGAAGTCGAAATTTTTTAATCCCTCTCTGTCCTACTAACCACCTCGTCGTCTATAGTGACACCGTCGACACATTTCTCTCTAGTGATTAGTCGGAAAAAGTAAGAGGGTCTACTTTCGTTCGCTGACCAATTAAAAAAGAACATTATGTAATTCTTAATGGGTTGAACTTAATTAAGTTTTCTGTGGAAACAAAACTACCACACAAAGGGTAGCTGAAAGTCACATGTGCCTGTTCAGAGGTTGAAAACATAAGTTTGTCAACACAAATAAAAATGTCAAATCAAACTTCAAACGATCTAGTTCTTAGAGTAAGTTTCTAAGCTGTCACGACCGGATTGACACGGGTGAATTACGAGAGGGCTGAGGGTCAGAAATTTCTTCCCCAGTTAGGGTGCGGACACAAAAAAGGGGGAAAAAAATCACTTACGTAGACGGGTGACCTGGCTGAGACATGATTGAATCAGTGTTCGGCTCCTACAAGCCCTTTTCAAATTAATTAATTTTTTGTTGCAGTTATCTCGGATTTACTCTAAATTCTCGTTAACGTGATTGTATACGATTCTTATATTTTAATTATGATTAAATACGACCGAATTATCTATCAAAAAAATTGAAGCATCAGACTTATTCCTAAGAGCTGAATCGCCGGTATAAATGTTGACTGAGAAATGCATATTTTCAACGAAAATTAAACGCAATGAAGCCGAATGTGTAACAAAGAACAAGGAAAGATTTTCGAATTACGCAAACTTGGACTTCCGTGGCCAAGTACCTCTACGTCTTTAGTCGCACACTGTGTAAGCCTCGTGCCTTGAAACATACCTCTTCTCCATAAGCATTAAATAGAGTCTCTCCTGTAAGCAAACGGGAAACGATCCAGCTAAAATGAGTCTCAGAGTTTCATACATGCTGATGTTAGCAAATAGACTCTCCATCTCGCCCCTCTCCCCGAACTATGTTTCCCCATCTACAAACTCTCAAAGTTCCAATTAGATGTCGTAGTTACAAGACGATATTTATTCGCTTGCAAGTTTAAACTTGGCTATGTCTGTAACTCATTCCGCATTACTGGTACGCAGTATTATGTACAATCGTGTTCAGAAATAATTCCTGCACGATACATTTTACCAGTGAAGCGAACCCGTCTGCCTATTTCGGTGATATTTGTCTAAAATTGGCCTCATTGCGGCACACATAGGCGTATTTTTCCAGTGAATAGCCTGGCCCCGATTATTTCGGTGATATTTTAAGGTCTAATTTATTTTATTCTAGTCCTACTGTATAACGAGAGAGAATAGTGTCATACCTTTGCAAAATGTGTTCAATAACAGTGGATCTGTGCATTATGTAGCGTGTTAATGAGTGATGACAAAATGGATTTTATATTATGCCTGTTTTTATTCCACAATAATTAACCTGAGAGTGTTTAAACCGGCAGAAGTTTAGGAATTCTCCCCTGCAAACCAATCACTTTTAAAAAGAGGGTAAGGAAAGTGCTAATTGAGTTGAATTAAAAGGAAGTAAAGTGTGCTGGAAATCATCGAAAAGTGTAGAGAAGCGAAATCTAGTGAAGTGAAAAGTCTAAAGTGAAGTGTAGCGAAGTGCAGTAAAGTGAATTGAAGTGGACGAAGCAAAGTGAAGTGGAATGTGGTGAAGTGCAGTATAGGGAAAGGGGGGGGGCTATTCTTTATGGAAAAGGTTTATAGGAGTAGTAAGTGATGAGAAGTGAAAGACTGGGGTGAAAGCGTGAGTGAATTAATGATTGTAAAAAAATAATTACAAGAAACTGTGCACAGTACTCTCTTGCTTGGGTATTTTTACCCTTCGTACGTGTTGTATTCTAATTTGTCTCGTTTTGATAGTTTTAAGCTGTCTTGTGTGTAATTGGTGTTGGTTTATCGTGTGTATTGTTGTAGTTTTCTTGTATGTGTTGTTATGTGTATTTGTTGTACTATGTGGGCATTGCTGTTTTTTTTACTTTAGATGCCGGACTGTTGGCTAGAAGTCAGTATTCGGAAGGTCCTGCGACCGGCCATCTCGACACAGGTTTTTCTTGGTTTCCCTGTGCCTAAAAGCAAATGCTGAGATGATTCCCAAGATTCCAAGTTGCCACTACATGCTTCTCATGTAGACCTCCCGACTTAAATTTAGTAGTAACCAATTTCATGTTTTGTTTACATGTAAAATAACCACTGCCACCGGCTAACGACCCAATTTCAGTAAATAAATATTATTATTATTATTTGTCTGAAAAAGGCATCCTTGCGTCACACATCCGGAAACACAGACAGTGCATTAGCCCAAAATGTTCGCGTTTGTTTCCACATGTGTACATAAAATAACATAATCATAAAGCCATTCAATCATAATTATGCTCCACGTTATCCATTATGTAAGGTGCAATAACATGAGCACGACGTTTCGGTAATTACCTCTGCCTTTCATTTCAAGTGTCATGTATCTCTACAGTTTCGTTCTTCGCGTTGACACTTGCCGTTGCGGTTGAACCTGAATGATTACCATAACACCTCTATCATTGTAGCGTTTCTTAATTGTATTTATTTAAATGCCATGCCTTTACTCTTAGTCAGGCAGTTAGTCGCCAGCCTGTCACCGCGGGGAACCGGATTCATTTTCAGACCCTTCTGTGTTGACTTTGTGGTGAACCAAGTGGCAGTGGTACAAATTTTTACCGAGTACGTTGGTTTTGCCTGTCAGCGTCATTGCGCCAGTGCTCCATACTCACTCTTTCGTCTATCACCCGCGCTATGTAACCTTCGAAACTGACAGCGTCCTTAAGTAACACAGCCTAAGACATTTTATTTCATTGATATTTTACTGTATGACAGAGCTCTTACTTTATACTTTTTTTAGAACTTTGCGTAACTTTTCCATGTTCTCACTTTTGAACGCTCTCAGCCCGTGGTCTTCTGGGTAGGAATGTCACGTAGGCTTGTTGAAGAATATCGACTTTTCGGAAAAAGTCAGTGTCAAAATTGGACCTAATCCTTCAACCCTGAATATTGAAGAAATATGTTCCTCCGAAACGTCAGTATCCACCAGCAAGATTAAACAGTGTCAAAATCCAAAATACCCCCTGACGTGAGAACCTGGAAATTTATATTTTAACCTTCTGATCATATTCGTTTACTTTTTGGTTTTTCCAAAAATATATCAGACCTCTACAGCGTTACTAAACGTTATGCTGTGTTGAAACAAGTACTTCCAATTTTGAATGTTTTCGAGTAGCCAAAATCCACAGACGCTGAGGCGCCTGTGAACCCACACAGACGCAGAGTAGCGCAGAGCTGAATGACACATTTCAGAAAGCACATTTGCCTTAAAAGAGGGATAGAGGGCAGAGTCTGTATACCGAGAAAGAATGGTGTCATACCGTTGCAAAACGTGTTCAATGACAGCGGATCCGTGTATTATGTAGCGTGTTAATGAGTGATGACAAATATTTGCGCGTATCGGGTATGTCATGGCTGCGGGTTCGCCCGACCTAACGGTTCGGGGTTTCTTCCTTTGGGGATATTTGAAAGAACTCCTGTGCAGAATTGCTCACACATATGCAGGAGTTAAGGCATGAAAATCGGAGTGAAACTGTGACTATGAATCAAGAGTTAATGTGCCAAGTTTTTGTGAGTTTTGTGAATCGTTCTAAGATAATGAGTTGTAAATGAAGTAGGCCATTTTCAAGATGTTAACTATAAAAATAAACAAGTAATACATTGCTCGGTTTGTACATAAAACAGGCGTATTTCATATCATTCCCTTCTTGCTGCGTAAAATATTATCGTGTGTCAAAAAGTATCTGTCTGCTCTGCTCCACCCTGTATTTGTACCAGAATAATGACAACCAAATAAATGTTAGTGCATTCAGATGGAGTAGCAAATCTGGGACGTATTAGCTTCCTTTCCTATTAATGTCAAGGACTTTCTATTGAGGAAAGCAAGTGGAGACTGAAGTTGACAAATGACCTGGATATTTTAGCGTTTAGCGTCTAAAAATCGCGAAATATTATTCGTGATTTGCCTGCTAAGTAAAAAATAAAGACTTTTTGTAGAACAACTGATGTTTGAAGGTGGTTTCTACTCTGCACCTTTTTTTACAAGCAAATTCACAAAGAATGGGAAAATTGTTTTCTGGGTAACTACGTACGAATTTACATGGCGTCGTATTTCATAGGCCGAATACCTAGAACTTCTTCTTTAAATTCTGTGCCGTTGATTTTCTGAGTTATGGGTTCTAGGGGTGTAGTGTGCGTTGCAGCTGCCTCTTTTCATTTTTAATCAACAAGGCTGTGAGAACATTAAACCACGCAAAACACGTCAACTTAAATTCATTAATTACATTTGATTAAAATTTAAGTTTGGTACGCTTCAAATACCATTTCTCAACAGGTGATGTGATAATTCACTGTGACTCACTTAGCCACATCAAGCGATCTGGTGGGTACACAAACACCTACATATCTCCCAGCATGAGACTGGTCCATAGAACATGCACTCACATTAGAATACTTCACGCAAGACATGAGCGCTCTCCCGACTAATTCGTAATTTGGCTGAGCTTTCTGTAGCCACCTGTACACGATGCATGTTGTAGAGTCTGAACGTTGTCATATTATTTTCACATGATAAGGTCTGTGATAGAAACTAATGATTATGATATTAGGTTATTGTACATTAGTCACGATTTTACATTTCTTGTGTAAATCAAATGCTTATGCGCACCTGTAATTATGAACGGAGCATTTTATGAAAGACTGCCATTGGAGGGACGAATCTGATAAAGTATATTTGCCTGCATTCGATTATTCCTCTTAATCCACTCGCATAACATTTCATTTCGGCCACCTTAGTGTTCTGCATAAAATTAATTATGGTGTCATTCGCCTTAAGAGATAATCTTCGAAACTTGGAGTTTTATTTTCTGCCTGGAACGATGGACAACCTCGTGAAGTGGACAATTCCCTACGTGGTAGACCATCGTCAGAGTTCTACAGAACTTCATTACAAAATTAATTTACGATTTCGAAGCAAAGTCTAGATCTTATGTTAGAATGTCTTTTACGTGGAACTGCGTGTTTTATACCGTAAGTACTCAGTAATCCACCATGGCAAAAAAGCCAGACACATAACACAGGGATGGAAGAAGACAACAAAAACTGACATAAATATTTGTCGGCAATGTAAGATATAATGTTGTTTAGATTTGTATGAAATTCTATTTAATTGATTTATACGTTAAACATTTTTAATACTTTTCATTAATCATATTGTATTTTAACTCTACACACCCACATCTTTGACATAATTGTCTACACTTGTATGCTTCTTACGTGCCTCCTGAATGTAACCTTATAGAAGTCGAAATATATAGGAGGAACGCAATCATTAATGATTATTTATTACTGATTGTGCAATTTGTAGGATCAAGTACTGGATGGTTGGCCTGTTACACGAAACAAAGGATTACTTTAATTTATTTTGACTTTCATCTTATCTAATTTCGCAATGGTAGAATTAGTTGAATCTAATCGAACTAACTAACGTCCCTCAGTCATTCTAAGCATACTAGTGGGTTCCATTTTAAAGTTGAAGGGCATTTCTGCAGTAATATCAAATATCAGCAAGACTCGTTAAGTGAGGATATGAAGTGACGGCCTGCAAAACGGGTGGTCACAGATTGTTACCACTGCAGGAAACATTCCTTCTCTTCACTTCCTTATACTGAAGGGACAATTCTGAATGGAGCAGAGGCATTCAGAACGGGAATAGCCTATGTCACGTCCGTCTGGCCTAGAGATATAAAATTCTTGCAACCGGAAATGAAGCTAAATTGACAGCTGTCTCGGGTGGCAAAGGGGCGCATTAACCCTAGCCACCATATATTTGCCAATTAAGAAAATCAGTAAATAGAGATTGTGCGAAAGGACCTGTAAAAGAAGTGAAATGAAATTCGTCATGTTCATTGCCGCAGGTTTGTTTCTTGGTTGTAGCAAGTGAAGGAGAGGCGAAGTTCATTGAGCATTTCCTACGCACTGAGATGCAACTGACGAATTTGATTAGTTCCTAGTTTGCTAGACGATTAATTTTTAATTGAAAATGAGCAGGTCAGAACTCGTATGCTGGAGATACTAACCATCTCGAATCCTGGCCAGAACACGGACTACCTTGACTGAATTTTTCCTGCTGTGAGTAAATCCCCCTAAGAAAATTATGGGATAATACCTCAGCGTGAACACTACCGCTTCCTTTCACATCCGTCAGTATTTGTTATTCTCCGATCATGCTAACATCCGACGCTGTATAGGCAGAGAGACGTCCGCTAAATACACCCCAAATACAAATAAAAATATAAATTTCACTATAATGTACATAGCGTCGAATGTCACAATGATTGACTGATCAACTGGAAAGACGAAAAGCAGTAACTTTGGCCTCTCATGAAATACTCTCATAGAATTTTCCTAAGAGGACTTTAGAACCATAAATACAAATACAAATATGGTGGAGATTCGATCCAAAAGCCTCCGCAACTTGAAACGTCCTCTAAGTGCTGTTGTGCGAATGAGTCTAAGCTTGTGTCTTCACCGCGTGCTGCAAATAATAATAATAATAATAAATGTTGTGCAAAAGGAAGCGGAAAAGAAGTTAAAATACAAGAGTTTATGTATAGAGACAGAGCGAATGTGGAACCTGAAATGTACGATTATACTAGTAATAATTGGAACCACTGGAATAGCAACGACAAGCGTAAGGAAAAATTTGGAAACTGTACCAGGAAAACATTCGATAGATTCACTACAAAAGACAGCTATACTTGGAACATCACACGTAGTACGGAAAGTACTGCAGTGTGAAGCTTGAAGCCTGAGCGGTGGGGATTACAGCTGGTTCAAGAGAAGTACCAGGAAGAAAAGGCCTGTGACAAGAGACATCCATATCGTGTAATAATAATATGTTAGGCGTTGTAATAGATATTAACTCCCTCTCCTCCTCCTTCCCCTCCCCATCCTCCTACGAACACGCTGTCCCATAATCTAGTCTGATTATCGTGTGACAGGGACGCCAACATTACTTAATGAACAATCTTCTCTAGGCTACTGGCAGCTACCAGGCTGGCGCGCCGTGCAGTGGAGGCAACACACCGTGATTGTTAGTTGTGTGAGCTGCCTGTCACAAGGTGGACAGCTTTCTGAGAAAGTGATGGCCTCGCGTGTCCTCCCAATGTAATTTCCCTCTTTATCCCTCGACCTTTCACATGTTTTATTATGGAAGACGATGACAATGTCCAGGGTTCCGTTCCTCTTATTGGAGCGAACTAAAGTCGCTCAAAGTAACTGAGTTGAAGCGACGTTACCAATCGACGCATTGCCCTTACAATAAAGTTTTCCTGGCAAAATTGACAATCTACTAAATAATAATTCATCACGTTTAACCCTATTACACGCCAATATTGTTATGTGCATCAAAACGCACACACACTACAGGGAGTTCAGTTGGAAACCGAAACCAGAAACACAGGAAGCTTAACGGCCTTACATTTCCGTATATAATGTACAAAATATAAATTACGGCATGTTAGAGAATGTATTGGCTATTACCACCTTGCACTCTCCGACATGCGTGATAAAGGAACTGAAACACCGAGAAACCATGTTCTGAAATATTCGACAAGACTTTTCATACGATTTGTTACTTATGTAGTGGCAAGTCTGTGCATTAAACTGTACTTCATACACACTAACTAAATAACTGTAAGTTAACACTGCGCTTCACCTCGCTCGTCTCACAGCAGGTGAAGCTATTGACTACAGCGACGCCATATACCCTTTCCACGCCATAACATGCCTGGACGAGTGAGAGTCATTCAGCTGCTCTTCCAGTTGCGGTAGTGTGTCAGCAATATGTAGACAAGCTGCAACGGTATGTAACGATCCGTTCGCCAGATGCCGAGCAAGTGTCGGAGTTTAAGGAACTAATTTCTAACACCTATTCTAACATGCAATAAATTCTACTAGATTTTATTTATTGTATGAGGAAATTTATGGCTTAAAATTGTCGGGAGACTCGGGTTCGGTTTTTAACTGTCTCCGTGTAAAATAGTGTCCTCAGAAATGAATTATAGTACGGGTGGAAGTATTAATGAAATTTCATAGGAAATAAATGCCATTGACAGTCATCCGAAGCTGTTTTCTTTTTTTTTAGTTTTCTACTGTAATAAAAATATGGTTCGTGCACGAATTTCTGATATCGGAGCACCTTCCGAAAGAACCCCACGAAACAGTAGCCATAGTAACCTTAAAGTCGAAGGTGTACGTAGACGTACGTATACTGTTGTTAGTTTCTGCATCAAAGCCATTCGCAACACCTAGGAGATCTCAGAGCACCAAACTGTAAAGAAAGCGTATGGAAACTTTTAAGTGTTCTGGTTCGCATTGCACTATCCAGTTTTATTTTTAAGGAGCGTACACTTATGTTATTAGCTGTGTTATTAGTTATATTATTGTTATTCGTCTGTATCAGTGGTTCTTAAAATGTGTTTCACGGATCCCAAGAGATTCAGGACAAATTCACAGGGATCCGTAGATACGTTCCTGCAATGGATACTTTGAAATTTACTAATTTTTTAAATTAAAGTAATAATGTTTTGTTAAAATCGACCGCGAAACTTCTTTAATTGGCTATTTGTTTATTTCAGATGACAGTTATAACATCTAATTAACAAACCCTCTGTACACACGGAGCGATAGTCAGATTAATAAAGGTAAAATTGTGCAACTTATTGTTACTTATGTTACTAGCATGTATTTATAGCTATCCAAAATCAGTTCTAAGATATAAATTTTTAATACTGGTTACCCATCATCCGAGTACTCTATTTACGTGAGCATTGATATGAGAATCCGTGGTTGTTGGAAACCAAAAGAGGTTCCGCGAGCAAAATTTTGGGAAACACAGGTGTATGTGTTATTCCTTGCAGCATTGGAAATAATTACAGATTTTCATAAAGCTTTGTACGGGCGGCACACCCCACCACGCCATTGTGCCACCAGTATGACCAACATGATAGCACAGCAACAAGTCACACTTCATGTAGGTTCTGAAATGTTTTGTGATAGTTGAGACACTGGGAAGATACTCGAATTAAATTTTTACTAGAGTATCTTTTTCTTAAAGCATGAAATATGAACACATCTTCCGTACAACATCTGTATGTGTACTTCGATGGTATTCAGTAATAAACTTTCCGAACGAAACATTTCTTTTCGTAGTCTGTTTCACGACACGTCCGTAGCCTTTTCCACAGTCGGTTCTTCTTAGTGCGCCAACTAATGCTTGCTATTTCAATTGCAGTACCATCTCATATCCTTAAGGTCATCGAGTAACTGCTTACTTCTTTTTACTCATTACTGTCACATCTACCCTTCCTTCTCTCTTCCTCCACTAACTTGTTGTAGAAGGCAGTTACGGCACACATTGTAACCATTCCAATTAGCTTTCCTTCCTTTTATTGTATCAGTTGTATTGTTGCTGTCTTCCTCGTCTCTGTGTAATACTTCATTTCTCACACGATCGATACAAATGATCTTCTCCGTATTTCTCCATTACCCCATTTCAAACATTTCCTTGTATTGTTGATCTCCTTTCCGAGGTTTCCAAGTTTCAGCACCATACAAAGTTGTTTTCCAAATGTATAATTTTACTAATTTCTTCCTTAATTTTAAGCCAAATTTGCTTGTAAAAAAGAAGTCTTTCTCTTTTTTAATGCTGCATTTGCCATCCTGGATTTAATTTTCGGTGTACATCGTGCGTCATTTAGCATGTTACCCTGCTACCCAAACAATTTAAATATCCACATTCTCCAGATGTTTTTGATCTACCATTATTTGTGCTGGGGATGGCTGCCTTGAGATTCTCAAAACTTCAGTTTTTTCCACATTTATTTCCATCCCATAGCGTCTACTGTTTTCAGCTATTCTATCGGTCATATGAACAACCCATGTAACATTCTGTATTTACATCAATTACACAAGACAACATTTTATATAGCACTGTCGGCACGCCGCTGATAAACTTAATGTATTCTGAGATGTGAAGCCGCACAGTTTGATTGGTACGTACATGGAACATGCGTATGTCATAGCGTCACTGTAATCTTACTATTCATCTCCACGTGAGCCTCAGTCGTCATATGGGGACCCCACTGCTGACGCGCTCTTCCCGCTTCATCATTCACAATCATCCTTCAATTTATAGCTATACCCGTATTAACGATCAGGTGGAAAGGCATCGCTCAGTAATCCAAGACTAAAAACAGGCTTAAATATTTATATGCCACAAGAGTAGTGACTTTTATTCACACAATTCATTTGTACGAATTGTTCGGGTGTTTTGTGTTGCAGGGAGTTACTTCCGAACGGCAGCATGTACTTTCCACCGTTCCCACCTGAGGACTACAACCCAGAACTACACACGGCCACGTATCGCTGTCGGGCTACCAACCCTGCGGGTAGCATAATCAGCAGGGACTGCAAGCTGAGGGCAGGTCTGATGACTTGTGCATAGTGTATCAGAATTGCTTTCACTAATAGTATTAATTTATTTAATTTTACGTTAGCCAATCCTCTTAGCCCTTCTTTTGTGTTTTTCGTTTCTTGCCTAGGAAATACCTCAAATTTTTTTATTAAATCTGAATTTCTTATTGCAGTGAGGGCCTTCTGAAACGTGACAGCATGCAATTTGATAGACTGACAACGACACCAGGGTTTCGGAGGAACGTTGTGCCTCCGTCTTTATTTCCTACAATGTACCACATCCCAGAAGCCTGTTCTCATGCCTGAACGACGGCAAATATACGTTCTTTTACCTATTGATTGCCCTTGCATTTCTTTTTATCCTTATATTTCTCTCTTTCATTTCGATATTTCTTGTTTTTTTTACTTCATTTCTCTGTGTATTTTTTTTCGGTTCTTGTCTTATTTAGTTCCCTCAATCCTCCTCCTCATTGCTTGCTTTCTTTTCTATGCTCTCACTAAATATTTTTCCTCCGGCGCTTCGTCTTCATTTTCCCTCTTCTTGTAACACTTTTTTCCGATTTGTTATATTTCCATTCGTTCCATTTATTATTACAGTATTGTATTTGTTATAATTGCCTTTTAACTTTCTGTTATTTCGTTTCTTCTTACATACTAATCCTACCTCTTTCGTCTTAACGTAGTTTATTTCATCTGGTTTGATTTATTTGCCTACTTCAGTAACCAGTTACACTTTTCGTCTTAATGTAACAGAGCATGTTATGTATTGATGCTGAAGGAATTAGATATACGAATTTTAATTCACTGTTTTAGCTGGACTTATCTAAGTATTTTCGTAAATACTTATCTTAATAAAACATAACCACCCTTCCGAATTTATGCCTCAAATGAAAGCCTTTAAAGAAAGGCTTGTTCTTCACTTTTACTTTCTCCCGTCGTTCTTTCGAGAACATTTTTTGAATTATATTTTTCCCGGAACTCGTACATAACAAGGTGCCACGTCATAATGCAAAATTTGAATTTCCTGTTTATATTAATACTCCACTATTTTGCACAAATCACTTTTATTAAAGCAAAATTTTATTTCCAGTAATTACTTGACTCCTTACGTGAATTGCGAAATTGTCTGATTCAAACCTGCTCCATTTTTTATGTACTTTTAGCCAAGGAATGCACACAATTTTCATTAGATTTAAAATAATATTTCTAAAAACACTAAACTCCTACAGATTTCGGATCTTACTGTTCCATCATCAAGGAGTACATTAATTGTTGTTGCATGAAGTAATTCCTTAATAATATTTTGATTTCTCGCGTATTTAGAAGAAACGTGAATTCTTCCGTGTGAAGTGAATTTGCGTAGTGGAGAGAACTGTTACACTGCAAGTTAAAATATAAAATATAATCATCATCATCATGTTCCTGAAGGGTTAGGCGTGTTTCCTGTTCCTTGAACCTCAAGATGAAGTTGGTCCCTCCACCTCTTTTTCGGACGTCCTATGTTCCTTCGTCCTTTTGGTTTATATTGTAGTGCTTGTTTTGGTAGTCTGTTTGTGTCCATCCTCTGTACGTGTTGTAGCCACTTTTTCTGGTACTGTTTTATTTCCTTTACTATG
>Ga0123352_10009183_pt1 | contig 15448 bp, 5 predicted proteins | sample TergutLab28metaG_FD_89700 | JGI IMG/M metagenome (GOLD analysis project Ga0123352, IMG submission 89700) | Labiotermes labralis P1 segment gut microbial communities from Petit-Saut dam, French Guiana - Lab288 P1 | ecosystem: Host-associated > Arthropoda: Insects > Digestive system > Gut ... | reverse complement strand
TAGTGAAATTAATATGACTTTTAATAGTGTAGCTTTAGCAAGGACGATATAGCTCCCTGATGATGGTCCTAGGACCGAAACATGTCGGAGTGTTTTTAATGTTTTAAGGTGTAAATTTTATAAATTTTATATATGTGCAGTGGTTGGTAAAATAATTGAGTGACAATATTTATTATTTTTAGTTTTATTACTGCCGACCAACAGTGTGGCCTAACCTGTTTCTCGTCCGACGACAACTGACAGTTCATTCTCGTGGTACAAAAATGGAAGGTGAGGATAAATTCTAACTCCACCTCTTGAAGATGTTACCAAGTACTGAGCTTAATGATTAAATCCTATTCAAAATTGCACTACGGCTTTCGGTACATTTACTTAGTCATCGAAAGATTTGTGTTCTACAACAGAAGTTAAAATTCTGTTCTTGTACTAGTTCACATAAAATTAATTACAAGGTAATTATTAATGATCAAAGGCACTCCTTGAAATTTTTTCAATAAACTGTTTCTACACAAACACAAATCAATTAGTGTCGTAAAGAACCTGATTATTTACTTTTGACATGGCGTGGTGTTTAGAAGCTGGGATCAGTATACAGTAATATTGCTATTTAATTATTCTTGTTAGGACCTAGCGAGAAGTCCCTAGCAATGTCAACAGAATACTCTCACCGCCATGAACATTACTTCCGGCCACAATGCACGTGTTATTCTTCGAGCCACTCTTATACAGAGTGGCGTAAAGTCATTGACACTCTATGTTTAACACGTTTCCTATAATGTCCAGTGACTTTTCCGCCGTTCTGTATATTATTGTCCTTGAAGGATACGATTCATCAAACATATACGCTGATGACTTGATAGTTCTAGAAATATTTAGACAGTAAGCTGAATTGAATAAAAATATAAACCAAGTATATCTGCCATCTAGCGGTAGGCTACGAATGTTCTACGGCAAAGATAAACACTGCAACAGCTTCAGTCTTCTTAGACTGCCTGACTCTTGAAGATGGGAAGGACAGACCGCCCCGAAACGTCGGTGACAAACTACCAATCAACGTTGCGTAACATCCCAGAAGAGCGAGAAGCTCAGCTTCAACCGAATTTAATGTTGCAAGTTCCTGTTCCTATCCGTAACTATTTGATAATAAACAAAATGTCAGTCAACTTTCACAAATACGGCCATTCAGTTCAGACACCAAAAGCTGGCTGGCTACCTTACCCTCAGGGTCACAATATTGCATAGACTGGACGAAATCGTACGTCGTTAAGCAACTTCCGACACGAGACAACGTTTTGGAATGCGTGATGTGAAGTTTTCACAGCGGTATTCATGAAGATTCAAGTTTTCTGGGACATAACGCCGTGTGTACTGAAAAACAGTTACTTTTTGAGGAGCTTGCTGCCATCACCTTCAGCGTAACCCAAGCAAATTTCTTGGACTACCCTGAACACGAACACAGTATGCTTCTCCGAAACGTGAGTTTAACTTTCACCAATCGATAGGGTGGAATTTCCCAAAACATCTTGTAGTTTAAACATTCACTCTCCAGTGCGAGCTACATTCATCAGCTACTTTAACGTTTAAATCTCTGCCTTCCATACGAGTCTCACATTGAAGAGGCATTATTTCCCTCAGATAACTGAATGTTTATAATTTTGTTGGTGGGAAAGCGGTATTTCCGTTACATAAGAACGAATACACTGTTTCAGGCTTCAAACGGTTAACTGACGAGTTGCCACACTATACTGATTATTCTCAAGGTCTAAGGCCTGTCGCTCGCTGTACTGTGCGGTCTGCAACCAGGAAGACCGTTGTTGGTCGTGTCATTGAACCCTTTAAGCTTGTTTTGCCATATAATTTAAATTCCCCAGCGTTACATATTCACTTCTGAGCGTCTGACCCTCATACTGTCCTTGTACCTGCGAAACATCAGCAACGGGAAGGATACATGTGGGCAGCTAATAATGAAATAGGAAGGACACATGCGGATAGCTAAAAAGAAACTCGAAGGACACGTGAGGGCAGCTACAAACAAAACACGAAGGACACCTGTAGACAACTACTTACAAAACTGGCAGTCCTTGCATGGCATACACCAAAGATTCTTAACTGTTTAGAGGCACTCTGGTCGGAGTGAAAAATCACGAGCCAATTTCTGATGGAAACATGAATCGAACAGAAGGACTAATTGAATTAGTACTATCAGTAACGAAAATCTAACGACATAAAAATATGTTCAATATAGTACCACAGAATTTCTATAATTTCATAATGAATTTACATAAGTGCTATTCATTAAGGTTTCGGAGTTCGCATCTTCCTTGTGTTTAGCCCTTCGAACTAACTCCACTGACTTCGAACAAGACGCTCGGCTTTTACGGGCAGTTGAATTCACTATGTATTGCAATGAAGACAGATATAATAGTATATGTGCCTCTTGTGACATGTGCCTTTTTATGACAATCAGGAAATTACGCTGATTTTCTTCTTACAGAACATAGAACAGCCAGTCTTTGTAATAGAGTTGTCGTGTTCTCTGACGTAAAAAACTGAAATTTTTAGTATTTTAATATCAGGCTTTAAGTCATCTCGGCACATGTTTTGTTGGTTTCTTCTCTGCAACAAATCTAATGTTGTGAGGGTTCCCAATGTACAACTTCCTGCTACCGCCTTTATATGTAGCCCTCCTGATTTAAATCTATCAATATTAAGCCTCTTGCTCTAAATACCACTGAACTAACTCACTAACTCCAAGGAACAGATTCTTAGAGAAGCTAACAGATCTTCAGGCAGTCAAGAAATTCTCGCATTTATGGAGCCCGAAGGTTCATACCACATTCTTAAGAACCCGACACATGTTCCAGTTCTGAGCCAGATCAAGCCACTCCATGCCCCATCCCACTTCTTGAAGATACATTTTAATATTATCCTATCATCTAAGCCTGGGTCTTCCAAGTAGTCTCCTTCCCTCAGGTCTCCCTACCTCATTAATATATGCACCTGTCTTGTCCCCCATACATGCTACATGCCCCGTCCATCGCAATCTTCTCGATTTGATCACCCGAATAATATTTAGTGAGCAGTACAAGTCATCAAGTTCCTGTTACTGTAGCTTTATCCACATCGCTGTCACATCGTTCCTCTTGGGCCCAAATATATTCCTCAGCACCCTGTTCTCGAAAACCCTCAGCCTATGTTCCTCCCTGAATGTGACAGACCATGTTTCACACCCATAAAAAACAAAAGACAAAATTATAGTTCTGTATATATTAATCTTTATACTTTTGAATAGCAAATTGGGCGACAAAAGATTCTGCACCGAATGATAGCAATCGATCCCTGATTTCAATCTACTCTCAGTTTATCCATGAAATAATTTTCACTTGTTGGAGAGTATCACAAATATCTGAATTCTTCCACCATTTTAAAGGTTTTATTATCCATCTTTATGTTGTGATTGTGTCCTGCATTTTGATCTCGAGAAATGATCATGTACTAGTTTCTTCAGCATTTACTTTTAGACAAATCTCCTTCGTAGCGCCCATGAAAACTTATGTTTTTTTTTTCGTCACAGTGTATACGCTTGCACTAACGTATTAACATAATCATCATAAACTAGAACTTGTTTTTACCATTCAAATTCAAGCCCTCCTAGTTTACCTGAAACCACCTAAAGCACATTCTAAAGCAAAGTTGAAAAGCAATGGCAATGAAGCATCTCCTTGTTACAAAACATTCTTAATAGGAAACATACCAGATAAATATCAAGTAGTGACATATGTCATACAGTCAACTACAAAAATTTTTATTAATTTCGTTACCATACGTTACATGTTTCGGCCGGACAAAACATCCTCACGCATTTAAAAATACCTGACGTTAAAACCTTAAAATTAAATGGATATATATATATGTATGCATAAATTTGTGATATTTCACAAATTGTACAGGTCATTATAATCTTAATGTAGCATTAGGGTATAAACATTTTATATATTTTTCATGTGTGGTTATATATATATATATATATATATATATATATATATATACAAACACAAATATATATATATATATATATATATACATACACGCAATTGTGACATCCCACAAATTGTACAGTTCATTATAATCTTAATGTAGCATTAGAATATAAATATTTTATATATTTTTCGTGTGTGGCTCCTTCTTGTTGACCTCCTCTTGTAACTAAAAGTAGTTAAAACTCTTATTTCATTTCCATTACTTGTTGCCTGATGTACTTGTGGGGAGTGGCACTGTACTTGTGGGGAATGGCACTGTACTTGTGGGGAGTGGCACTGTACTTGTGGGGAGTGGCACTGTACTTGTGGGGAGTGGCACTGTTTCCATTACTTGTTGCCTGATGTACTTGTGGGGAGTGGCACTGTTTCCATTACTTGTTGCCTGATGTACTTGTGGGGAGTGGTACTGTACATTCTCATAAAATCAATGGGTGTTTGTTACACCAGTATATAAATAATATACCTAACTCTTCTTAGTACAAAATATTTACTGCCGGTGTAATAACCACCCACTGATTATAAGAAAACATAGAAGTCCCCAAAAGTACATCAGGCAACAAGTAATCGAAATAATATAAGATTTTTAACAACTTTTAGATAAAAGAGGAGGACAAACAATACAGAACAACAGGCAAAAAATTTATAAAATGTTCTTTTCTAGTGTTACATAAAGATTACAATGACCGCTATAATTTGTGATATCCAAAAAATTTACAATTTATAAATGCATTTCGTTTTTACGTTTTAAAGTTGTTTATTTTTAAATACCTGAGGATGGTCTGCCCGACCGAAACATGTAGCATACACTCGGAAAAATAATAATACCTTGTTGTGGATGACGGCAGTTCATGTGTCCATATTTGATATAATACACCACAACAGAAGGAATTCTACAGAAACTGTCAGACTAACGTCCGCCTACCCGGACTCTGCTAGAGGTTCCATTTGGACACAGCACTGGTAAGACCGAACAGGAAAATGCCGTAAATAGAAAGCATCTAAAAACGGAAAAAATGTTTGTCTTAAACACACAAAATTACGATTGTTAAAAACTTATTGAAATAATAATTAGTGAGCGTAGCAGATATAGCAGAGTTCATCGTTACTTATGCCAGATGATCGTGGATTATTCACATGGGTTCCATATCTACTCAGTTCCATTTTTCCCACATAAATTCTGTCATGTTAAACAGATGTGGTGATTTCTGGCTTACATCTTTGAAATTTCATAGGCACACTTACTTATTTACTCCACGGAGCAGAGTACTTCTTGAAAAGCTAACCGGTTTTCAGCCAATCAAGAAATTCTCCGCATTTTATAGAACCAGAAAGGTTATTACCCTATCCCTATCTTGAGCCAAATCGATCTAGTCCATGCCCCAACTTCCTGAAGATCCGTCTTCATATTATCCTCCCTTCGAAGCCTGGGTATTCCAAGTTGTCTCTTTCTCTCAGGTCTCTCCACCAAAACCCTGTAAACACCCCTCCTCTCCTCTCCATACGTGTTACATGTCCCGCCGATCTCATTTTTCTCTATTTGATCACCCGAACTATATTGGGTGAAGCGTGCAAGATCATTAAGCTCCACATTATGTAGTTTTCTCTACTGTCCTGTTACCTCGTCCCTCTTAGACCCAGATATTCTCCTCAACACCCTATACTGAAACACCCTCAGCCTACATTCCTCCTTCAATGTGAGCGACCAACATTCACACCCATACACAACAGGCAAAATTATAGTTCTGTATATTTTAATCTTTAATGTTTTTCATAAGCACACTACTAAACCTATTATTATTATTATTATTATCATCATCATTATTACTAATTTTACGCAATGAGTTCGCTCGTCTCTCGTCCTATTACTGTACGTAACGAATTGTGAAATACGAAGTCGGTACTCTGTCCACTGGCACAAATTTTTTACCATATATCGCGCTAATGCGTGAAGGTGGTAAACACACACACACACACACACACACACGGCATGGTAATTTTATATGCTACGGATAGACTATAAAACAGACCACAGATCACAAATGACTTACTGCAGTAAAATACTACAGCGTCATGCCCGGATGGCGTATTCAGGTTTCGAATCCCTTTAGGAATTAGAGATTTATCTATTTTGCGAAACGTCCAGACCAGCTGTGGAGCCGATCTTTCCTATTATGTGATGGGCATGGGGTTTTCTTGTGGGGGGCAGGGGGGGGGTATAGCGGGCGGGCCTGAGGTGAATCACTCTATTCCATATAGAACCGAAGTTAAGAATGAGTGGAGCTATGTGTCTGCTCCTCCACACGCCTGTATGGAGTTGAAGGGGAAACTTTGCTTTTTATTATTGCTCAGTAATCCTAGAGACAAATGGCTCCTACGTAGTCGGTGGGGCCTGCTTTATGTGAGGAAACACCATACAAACACCATACAAACACCATACAAACACCATACAAACACCATACAAACTCTCCTTAACCTAACAAACAGTGGCATTTAAACAGGCCCAAATTGACACACCTCGAATACACGTGTCAGCCGCTAAGCCTGTCGTTCGCAAACGGGAACGGAGTTCACGACCGGGTTCGAAACCCGTAGTAGTTTTCTCATCCACCACGCTGTAAGAACATAAGTTGGCCTAGAAGTAAACACATTCCGAACGTCGGTTTTGTCCAGGCTCATACTTTGGCCTCGTTATTTTTTGTGAAACAGCCACTTGTCCCAATTGTGCTGAGAGATGGTTTGGGCCCAAACTCTGTCCGAATATAGAGATCAATTCTGTACCTGCCAGAATTCGAATCCCCGAGTGTTCATCTCGCGCCATTTGCTTTCAGACACTAACCGAACATCAGAGTACTGCTATTTAAATACTGTATGTACCGTGTATTGTATATAAATTAATTTATATAGCAAACATTACATGCACCACAAAATGCACATCAGACGCTGGTAAACCTCCTACATGTATCGGCACGTCATAGGTGCCATCATAAGAGAGTCTTATTCGTAGCTAACTTAGCGCCCTCAAATTGGTCCGTTGTATGTACAAGGACGCTAAGGTATCTACTGAGAAAAACCCTGATTATGGCGCCATTGACGTCCCGAAACATATATGAGTTTTACTAGCATCTGATGTTTATATTTTGGTGCATTTGATGTTGGTTGTATAAATTATTTAACCTAGTGTAACATGTAAAGCTTGTTTGCATACTCCGAAAACAAATTCCATTTTCTTTGCACAAAGACAAAATTACTATTCAGTTATTAAATTTGAGAAACGCTTGCTGCCATCCAGTACAGAAGCTGTTGCTTCACCTCTGTTCTCTAAACATGCAAATATGAAAATATACATAAATATAATTTTGTCTCTTGTTTCCTGTAGAAGCAATACCTGGTATTTCACAGTAAAGACAGTATGTAGACTGAGTGTGTCTGTGAACGGGGTGCTGAAGGTGATATTTGGACTTCAAAGAGAATAAGTGACAGCCGTCCGGAGAAAACTGCACCGTGAGGAGCTTAATGACACGCTTCCACTAACATCATCAGAATTATTAAATCGAGGAAGAAGAAAGGGGCAGGTAATGTGGCATGCAAGGAAGAGAAATATATTCAGTATTGTGGTTGAACAACAGAAAGGAAAGAAACAACTTGGACGACCTAGGCATCGATGGAAACATATTTTGGATCTTAAACATAGGATAGGAGGTCTTGAACTGGATTAATCTGGTTCATGACAGAGACCAGTGAGGGATTGTGGTGAACACAGTGATGACACTTGAGATTCCACACACTGTTGGAAACATCGTCACCAGCTGGGCCACTATTAGCTTCTCTGATTCATAATGGCACAACTTTAGTTGCTGGTTACATAGTGTAGAATTGGGATTGATTATGAATTGTAACGGGTTAAGTAGCGGTATATGTTAAGGTTATTGTAGGTTTCGTGTAAGAACTGAGAAACATTACCAAATATGGAGTTTGAACACTCGACCTTCCAAATAAGAATAATGAAAAGCTGAGCACTGATACCACGGAGGATATAACTGACGATGTTGTCCCAAGACAAGACACATACTATACTACAACATTCATAACATTCCACAAGCACATTTCCTTTCCTTTACACTGCGGATCCAGTGTTCAAGCTTCTGAGTTGCTGTGAATTGGCAGTTTATTACACTCACTTACATTAGCCTTCAAAGTGAGGTTAAATTTTGTGGGTCCAGTATTCTCTATGAAAGTTAAAAATGGTTGTTCAGTTTTTATTTTGCGGCGCGCGTTCCATATTGCTTCCATCGGAGCAATTAACGTACTCATTTTAACCCCGATTAAACAATTATCGGTTAATATAACACTTAATATCATAAACAGAAACGGAAAGACGTCACCTAACAATTAATAAGCCACCACCGAAGAGATGAACGCACCTTGCTTAACGGTGACACTGGTTGTTGCTCCAGACAGGGGCTGCAGCAGTATCGCGCTGGGGGCTGTGATCACCTGCGGCAAGGGAGCGGCATGTAGCTGTGGAGGCGGCGACGATGCTGAGGCGGAACCCACCGATCCGGGGTCACTGAATCCCTGAGTACTACTGTCTTCAGGTGGATCGAAGAAACTTAAATTGAACTCAGAACCCGCGTCAAAAGAGACATCCGCCGTGAGCTTTTCTGGGGGCGGGGCACTGCCCAGATTCGCACTGAGCGACTGGTCGATTTTGAAAACGTCCATCGTCTCTCACTAGTATCGACAAAAGAACTCACTTCTCTCCGATAGAAACAAATTTTCGGCACACGCTATATCGTTCATCACTGCCTACTACCCTGTTCACAAAACACATCACCTACTACCCTGTTCACAAAACACATCACCTACCCCATCGCCTACATTCAAGCTAAATGCCCGTTAAATATTCATGCCACTTTTTCACTTTCATTAGCCATCGACAAGTGTCATACCTGGGCAGCCGGCATTTCTGTCTGCCAGCACAGGAGTACCTTGTTACCAGATGGTAATGGATCATCAATTTCTGACTTAGGTGGTTGTAACTGTTGTTATCAGCCATTCACTGCCACTGTGATACCACGTGTGTTCTGATGAAAAACTGTCACCACTCACTTCTCAAACAAACCAGCACATTTCATCCATTCTTCTTAACACGTACAAATTTTTCTAACCACACTAAACTAATTTCCAGCACATGTAGTACAGCCAGCTTTGCATGTTCTCTTGTAACTGAGCTCCTTACGACTCTCTCTGAAAATGCGAAATTCCCTTATGCTACGAATACGCGATCTCATCTTCTCTGCATGCCGGATTATTGCTAGCCATCCGGTTCGCTTTTTTCCACCAACAAGGCATTCCCTGCACTAAAGATTGGTAATAGTACTAACAACGGAGAAAATAAATAAAAAGCCAGTACACACAATCTCGTGGTTCTGTTTTGCACACACAGAGTAGGCGCAGAATGTTATTAGCCGAAGAGGTTTTCTCGTGTCATTGACCTTGGTTCGCTCTACCTTGCCGCACGCTACACAACCACTCTCGTGCAACCAGCGTTTTGAATAAGTCAAACAGATTCCATTCCCACAGTATTAGAAATGGAATAATGCAATCACGATGCTGGACAATCAATTAAGATACCTGCCTACGTCCACAACAAGAAATGTGACGCATTTATTATGTATATCTTACTACACAGAGCCTTAAAACACATCACATAAAGTGATTGAACACTGTCACTTTCAACTGCACATAAGACGTAATCCATGAATTATATGTGATATCGCATGCACCGTTTAGAAGGGCTGGGAAGAAATGAAACACCATCAGTAAATAATCAGCACAAGGCCTCTTTCCTTAGAGTTCTTGTTTATGTTATCCTGAAATCACCACCACAGTTCACGGAAGGACAATATTTCTCTTTCTGAACACTGTAGATAGAACCCCATCCCACACATACACACACACATACGCGTAAGTACTGTGACGTCAGAAGCATTCATTTACAGGACCGTCCTAGGTTCTGGATTGTAATTTCTTGCAGTGTTTGTGTTACCGCATGGAGCAGCACTCTGTGCACAGTGCCAGGTAGAGAAGAAGGCTGCCCAACTGGCCTACCAGAGACACTATCAGCCTGGGATCACTGACCGCGTGCAGATGGAGGGGCAGCGAAGGAGAAGTGGGAAGGAAGGGATGGCTCATCCAAAATCCTGCTACACTTGGAAGATGCTGAAATCATGGACCAGCTGTTTTTTTTTCCTCTTTCTTCTGTGTTAAAAGGGTGGAAACAATGATAGCAACACCAGCGCCACGTCTTCTGTAAACACTAATGCTGGAGATACCGAAGTACAACTTTGGGATTTTACTTGCGATCAGAATAAGCATGCGGTCGCCTGGTCTGTATGAGCGCAAAGGTCTTATTTGGTACCGCACACTTAAGATACAAGTAAAACACTGCCTATGCTGCATTAAGCGCTACGCCGTTATGACGTATGGGGGAGTGGCGGTATAGTGCCATGCATTCGTAAGCCCGGGCACAAGCTAAAGGTGTGATATTATTTTGACGTCCCTGCGGCTGTAATCCGGGGATCAGGTCCCTTCAACCAGAGGACAGAAGTCTGAGTGGGCTCTAGAACTGTCTGGACCCCATGGAAGATGAATGAACTTTGTTCTTATTTCCCGGTAGCCGCTTACTGTACGGACTGAACTACCCGACTTCTCTTAGACTCATGAATTTTTTAATGGTTTGCAACCTGTTGTCCGGTTAGAAACATGTTCCATCAGATTTACTTTTAGTTTTCAGGTTTGTTCTTATACTTGCAAAACATGGAGTCTAGTGGGTTAGCAGTCAGCTCTTCTTATACTTGCTGACGTAAGCACTTTGCAGATAGAATGAAAGTGAAGAGAAATTGGGGGGGGGGGGGGAGGATTTTTAAGAAAAACTGCATTTTTTTTGGGATAAGGGAGGGAAAATTTAAAATGTATGGCTCTAGATTTGCAAGGCAGTGCCCGCTCATCCTTCTGGTAAAGATGGCTTAGGCAGAAATTTAGGCAGATAGAATGGTGGAAAGTGGAATATTTTGGGTAAGCAGCAGAATAAAGAATCTGAACACAGCTTTCATTGCCTTAGCACGTACTTAGCAGGTACTTAATATTTCTTAGGCCTACTTCCGAGAATACACATCGGTTTTTCACTATAAAACTAACCGCTTAATGCTGTTTGGGAAATAATCACAGTTAATTGTGAAAATCATACAAACTCAAATACAATTCGCGTGCAAAATGCGGAGATTTTGCTGTCAAACCTGGTGGATCAACGACCCGAACAGCGTTATTGGCACAGTAACTGCTTTTAGGGGCTGGATGATGCGGGAATCGAATTCGGGCAGGAGCAAGGGACGTGTTCCTTCTCTAAATCGCCCAAATTGGCTCTGCGACACGCTCAACCTAGTATTACAGTTGGTCTATCGGCAAGGCTTGAACTCGTATTCCGAATGTTCCCACTTTGAATCTCGACTACATTGCTCTCTATCCTGAGATAATGTTGTTTCTCCGTCTCTGTTAAGCAAATCCCGGAAAGTAATAATTCCTCTCCTACATCCGTCCCCCTGTTCACAGCTCATCGCATGTCTGCTTCTTTCCATGCTGTGAAAATAATGTCGTTGAGAGTGCATAATTAAATAACAGAAGATGAGATCTATTACTTGTGCCCTTTAACAAAAAAACAGTACAGTGAAAACATCCAGCAGCAGACACGAAACATACAAACAGAAATAAAATATACCTAGGAAATTTTATTCGGATTACATGGCACCTTCATATTGGCCTTTTCGGCCAATATGAAGAAGTAACTGTAGATGGAACGATAATATTGAAAGGGTTATTGCATAATAGAGACGTGTATATGTACGTAATTAAGTGTTCTCATGACCGGTACCAGTGACAAGCTTCCGTAAATACCCCAGTTATTGTAAGCTCTCACAGCGGAATACGGGGCCGCGTCATCCATTCTTTTTGCGAAAGTCTAATATAAAAGAGAGCTGCGCTCTTCTAGGCTATTACGCAGCGTGTAGTGGCAATTTCTTACTGAAATTTCGGACCATTTTGTGCGCGGTGAAGGCCTTCTATCATGAAGATGGGAGTAGCAGATCCACATGATACATTGGCACATAGGTGACAAGCCACACTACGTCAGGTACCGGAAGAACCGTAAAGTTAAATTCATTACTGGTTTCCATGAAAAGCAACGAATTTTGTAATTGTGTAAGCGACAATCATCTTACCAAGCAGGACTTTACTTCATAGGGTTGTTTGTGGTGATAACAGGACAACATCCGACGATCAGACAATTACATGTCGAACTATTATGCCTAAACTCAGCGTGGTATTCAAAACTGTAAACCCTGCATCCACCGCAGTGTACTGGGACCTGGTGACGTGTGTGTGTGTGCATGGAAAACAGAGGCCATCAATGTTTAAGCATTTGGTCTGTTAGTGAGGCGACAGGCCGAACTCCAGGATGTAGATGTAATCTGCATTATTAATATCTTTAGTTTCTTCAAGCGCGTGCTTCTGTTCAGCTGTTGAAAGAGTTAATTGAATTATACGGAATTTGCTATAAAAGTTACGCGAATTGAGGCGGCCCCAGCGCGATGTATACGTGAATACAAACACACGTTCAAGAAGGTGTGACTGAGAAGTCAGGGATTGTCCTACAACACTGAAAATATTAATTTTCATTGAGATAAACCTTGAGACACGGGCCGTTCTAACCATTACTTACAACTACTGCTTTCTATTGCACATATTCTGGCTCAGCTAAGATCATAATATAAAGACATAAGCGTTCTTTACAGTTTTGCCTCCATATTGAGTTACAGGGTAGAGAAAATACAATGAGTGCCATTTTTATGACGACTAACAGTAGAAGAAGAACTAGTACTTCGCCCGAGAAGACATGCGTCCTTTCATTCTCGACATCGCGGATTACACGTTGAAACTTTAAAGAAATAATAGGACCCACTTTAATACGGTCTTTACCTACGTTTCCTAGGAAATTTGCGTAAGACAAAGTAACATTTTAAGCTTTGTATTGTTCATTCCGTGCACCAACCATAACCAGTTCACTACAAGAAACCAACAAAATGCACAAAACTGTTCCTTAGATATTTATATTACAATAATATACTGAACTTTCTTCACAATAATCACCAACACATGCACACTTTTTCATTTGACACTATAAAACTTCAATTTGTTAAAACAGTTAAAATCTCCGACATGTTTCGGTTTACATTTAAACCATCTTCAGGGAGCTATTAGTTCATGCTAAAGTTACTTATCTCTTGTTGATATGATGGTGTTGTAGTAGCATGTCGTTACATGTTTGCGATGGGTTCAGATGTTGTGTTAGTCCTCCTGCTGCTGTACTGTGTCTGAGCGAGTACTGTTTATTGTGAATTGTGATTATTGTGAATATTGACAATATGCACGGTGAAAAATTAAAAAAAAAAACTATACTGAACATTCCTACCTGTTTCCATCTACAAGGGACAATCGTCAGGGATTCAAACCACAGCAATGCAGTATAAAACCAAATTGGCCACTACTGTACACAGTTGACATAGTGTAAAGGAGAAATATAGTGAAAGCGTACAAGTGCACTGGATCTTGGTATCCAGCGCACTTGTACAACTATCCTACAAAGAAATGTGTACATTTTTACTATTTGCCTCCTTTACATTATACCAACTGTGTATGAAACTGGCTAATTCAGTTTGACACTGTACTGCTTTTGTTTGATTCCCTGATGATGGTCCCTTGCGGGTCGAAACAGGAATGTTCAGTGTGCTATTATAATATAAATATCTAAGGAAAATTTTTGTGCATTTTGTTGGTGTAATGTCGTGAAAAAACATTTAAAAATTTCTATTAATTAATCATATTCCAAACCAGGAGGTTAATTTTCAAGGATCAGAAGTTGTGTAAGCTTACATCTCTTGGTAGGTCGGGTTCGAGTCCAGTCGTGGCAGTTAGTTGAAGAACAACAGAAAATATGTGTGTAGAAGACGGTTCAAGACTCTGCACCTTTAGTTGCTCACAGAGGTCGCCGGAAGTTTAGAGACCCTCACTCCAAACAGAGAAAGTAAAAATTGGACCACGTATTGGCAAAGGCAGTGACTTCGAAGACGAGGAAACTCGGTCCCATGGTCTTAAATTTCGAGACTTGGAACTTGGATGCTAAAATCCTTAACTGGAATAAAAGATCAGTTGGCAGTTCTAACATGGCTGGGCAAATCTGTCATTTAATCATTAGTAGTCGGGAGACAACCAATGAGGGAAGTAAGCAACTCCACCCTAAAGAAAAATGAGAGAAATGGGCTGTTCCAGAATACCAGAAAAGTCAATCAGAGTCAGAGGTCTAGCGAACGTGTAATTTCGTTTTAAAGAAGCTAATTTGTTATGGTAGCAATTCTGACCCACAGCAGACACGGTAAATTTTTTCACCAGTAAGACGTTGTAATGTAAGGAAATTTATTTAATTTTAGGCGCCTTCCCATGGCCACGAAAAGCGCTAATTAGCTTCGTTATGTCCGTCTGTCTGCATGTATCAGCGCGGATCGCACTGGACAGTTTTCGTGAAAGTTGACACTGGGGACTACGAAAATATGTCACGAATATTCAAAATCGGCTAAAATCTGCAAAAATAATCTGTCAATTTAGGGTAAAGTCGCCTAATAGAGGGTCATGTTTTTTTACTACACCAGTGATACGGTATGTAACAATCAAGTAACTTTTAATGCATTTTGAAGCTCAACAGTCTTTCATTAAGAACGACGGTTATTTGTTCATGAAAATCCCGTTTTATAGAGATGATACCAATTTTACCAGACAACATAAATCGACACCTGATATTGGGTGGCTCCTATTATTCGGTACGAGGGATTTCTCACACTTAGACCAAGAAAACAATTTAGGGAGGCCAGGAACAGGAAGCTTTATTTATTGATATTACAAAATAAATTTTTTCTTGAAGCTTAGCGACCACAATAAACAACTCTCTTATTTTGATGTACATACCGTGGATTTGTACAGTTTATTGTGATGTACATACCGTTCATCTTGTACAGTTTATTGTGATATACATACCGTGCATCTTGTTCAGTTTATTGTGATGTACATACCGTGCATCTTGTACAGTTTATTGTGATGTATGTACCGTGCATCTTTTACAGTTTATTGTGATGTACATACCGTGCATGTTGTACAGTTTATTGTGATGTATGTACCGTGCATCTTGTACAGTTTATTTTGATGTACATAGCGTGCATCTTGTACAGTTTATTGTGATGTACATACTGTGAATCTTGTACAGTTTATTGTGATTTACATACCGTGCATCTTGTACAGTTTAT
>Ga0123352_10009182_pt1 | contig 15449 bp, 11 predicted proteins | sample TergutLab28metaG_FD_89700 | JGI IMG/M metagenome (GOLD analysis project Ga0123352, IMG submission 89700) | Labiotermes labralis P1 segment gut microbial communities from Petit-Saut dam, French Guiana - Lab288 P1 | ecosystem: Host-associated > Arthropoda: Insects > Digestive system > Gut ... | reverse complement strand
TAACATGAAACACACTACCGTCAGTCTACTAAAAACGTCTTGGGGACCCTCGAATACTTGGAATTTCATACGCAGTTACATCGTAGCTTTAGATCTGTTTTGCTCTCACTGTAGAAGACACTCATACCTAAACCACATTAGGTTCCTAACTGTGCCCAGTGACAAAGAGGAGTGTAAATAAGGGAGACCGTTGTTGGTGTCTATTGCAATGGCCAGGAAAAAATAAAACTTGACGAGGAAGCCATCAGTGAAATTCTGGTTGCTGACACCGACTATGAATCAGGTTCTGAGGCCAGCGATTTTGAAGACTATTTGGAGGATGAAGAAGAAGAAGAGGATTCACAACAACAACAACAGCAAGCCTCAGCAGAAGTCGAAACACAGGCTGCAACAAGTGGCGGATTATCAACCTGGGGACCGCCTCAAGGAAGGAACACAAATATTCATCCTTTTGTTGGTCCAGCAAAAGGTGTGAAGAAAAAGTGAGGCTCCACACATCAACAAAGACAGCTCACCACTGTCTATGCTGATGTTGTTTTTCTCAGAAATTTTTCATCTGCTGGTTGAACAGACCAACGTGCACTACCAGCAACACTTAGACAGACAAGGCGGACCTAGCCGCCGACTGCCTGACATTACGTTGCCGGACATGATGACTTTTGTTGCCTTAGCTCTGCAGGTGGGACATGAATTGAAAGACACACTACATGACTACTGGTCGAGACTCAGAGAGCTACACAATCCGTTTTATGGCAAGACCATGACACGAGACAGATTTTTACACATACTGCGTTTTCTGTATTTTGCAGACAATTAACAGAGACCTGATGAAGGCAAAGAATATGGCTGACTATGGAAACTAAGGACTGTCTTTGACAAGCTGAAATAGGCTTATGCTAAATTCTATAACCCCTCGGAGCATTTGGCAGTGGACGAGGTAATTGTAAAATTCAAGGGCACGGTTATCTTCAGACAGTACATTCCACAGAAAAGAAAACGTTTCGGCATCAAAATTTACACTCTGTGATGAATCAGGCTATACATATAAGAGTGTACTTGGGTAGACTCACACTCCGCCACTGACAACATGACTGCAACAAACACAACTGTTAGACACTTGACTAGCAGGGTTGAAGGCTTAGGACACAATTTCTTTTCATCTCCAAGACTTTTTGATGACTTGAACAGACGTAAAATAAATTCATGCGGGAGAGTGCGGCCCAACAGATGAGACATGGCCCATGACTTTGCACCAAAACAATTGAAATTGAAAAGGGGTGACGTATGGGTAAGGACTAGGTGAGGTTTGACTGCATTAGTTTGGAAGGACAGACGAGAAGTTTACATGCTGACTAACATGAAACCACCACCAGCAGAAGGAAATTTTTGTAACAACAGCAACTGCCCCATGAAACCTCACATCATGGAATGGTACAACTGGCACATGGGTTACGTCGACAATTCTGATCATATGGCTAACAGCTATTCGATGAGATGATGCACATTCAAGTGGAACACAAAATTATTTTTCCACTTTCTGGATGTAACAGTACTCAACAGTTGGATACTGTTATCTTCATGAGGGGCTAAATATACCCACTGAGATTTCAGGCCCCTTCTGGTGAGGAATTTGATTGAGGAAGCTGGAAAGAGCCAAGATCACCCCACCCCCAGATTGGTTGGAAGACCAAGTTTGGGTGCGAAAAATGTTTTGCGACTAGAGAGTCGCCATAACAAGCACTGGCCAGCGAAATCGTCAACCCAACTCCACTGACCTCTGTGTTCCTCTCACAGCCAAAGAAAGGGCACAATGTATATATGCACCAGATGTAATGCGGGCCTGTGTGTGGTGCCTTGTTTTGAGGAATATCACACAAAAGTAAATTTGTAATATATCACCCTCTTTGTGAATACTTAGTGTCATGATAAAACAGTGATCCAAGGTGCCACAGACCTTCTGCAGCAACCAGAATTATGTGATTGATGAACTATTTACAACACATTTTATATAATGCATGCGATTCGCAGGCCTAAATTTATTATAAAAATAGGTGAACTTTTTTTTCCGGATTAACCATTTCATACGCAGAGGGCAAAATTTTATTTAATTAAATATGAAGAAAAAGTGCGATATGCTTTTTTCCCCCTAAGAGTAAGCATTAATTTTTAAAAGCCCCAGTAACAAATTCAGGCACGCAGCGTTGCTTGGAGGGATTTAATTCCGGCGTCAAAGGGTCATTAATGGATTAAGTCAGAATTAAAAACTGGTGTAACAAATAGTACACAAGAACTTACTAACATGAACAGACACAAACAGCAGCAACACCATGACAACCACCGCCACCATCACAAGTGCTGACACCACCAAAAGTGTGAACACCACTTTGAGTGCCACCAGTGCCAGCCCAAGCACCACCAGCACTGGCGGTGGTGACAGCAGCAGTGGCAGTAATGAAGAACTGTCACAAGAATCAACATTCACTAACTTAAATGAGATACTGAGAGAAACGGAAGCTCTATCTTACAGGCCAAGACAAAAGTTGCATCTTATTATCGTACAACTGGGAGAAATAAAGGGAAGTCTGACTTGAGACATTAATACACAGATTTAGGTTACAGGAATAAGGGGATAGATTATTATATTGATAGTGACAGTTGCTTGCTTTGTGTAAAAGTGTGGTCCTTGACACTTGTCTCTTCCTTATTAGTGTGCTACCCTTATACTGAGTGGGAAGAAGAGGAAGGGATGGAGAGAGAGAGAGAGAGAGAGAGAGAGAGAGAGAGAGAGAGAAAGGGGGGGACCAGAGGAATGGAGAGACAGAGGAAGGGAGGGAGGGGGAAGGAAGTGGGGAAGGGAAGGGAAGGGAAGGGAAGGAAAGGAAAGGAAAGGAAGGAATGAAGGAAGGAAGGAAAGAATGATGAACAGATGGAAGGGAGGCAGCTATAGCAGTTGCATCATATCAGTTACACCAATTAAGAAGCTTAGAACACAGAACTTACAACCCGGATACAAGAACCACTTTGTAAACATGCTGTACTGTGGAGTTTGTTTTTCCAAGTGATATATTTAAGGCCTTATCCAAGCTGGATGCTATCTGATACATCAGCTTCTCATGTGGTCCAGAGCCTTCATATGGTATATAAATGTATGGAAAAACTCCATGGATGTGCAAGCACGTTTTCTTTCCTGTAATGAAAATATTTATAAACTGTAAAATGTTTCAATAAAATATATAAAAATAAGAACAGTACTCTCTAATATTACTATTACAATTAATACTACCTATGTTACAGGTTATTTAAGGACACTTTTGTCACACTATACACAGTGTTAAATAGTACCATCATTAGCAAGTAATGAACTCCAGACGATTTGGAAGGAAGGAGTCATACCATAACCTGAAGCACTCTGGTAGCATCTATCTCACAAGACAGAGGAAAACTATAAGAATTTTCAGTCAGGATAACTGATCAGGACCTTCTGACTACAAGGCAGAATAGTTAGGTGTACTCCACTTCACAATAACCTGCAGTCTACACGATCAGTGTGAATGACATACCTACCAGACTACACTGTATTACACCCTAGGCAACAGTAATCTTCCTACCTACAAAACAGCAGCATTTCACCAAAACACAACTTCCATGGATTAAGCTCCTATGAATGCATATTACAATTGAATAATTGCAATAAATCAGGTAATGTGAGCTCTGACAAATATAGGCACATATGTAAATTCAGAACTTTAATTTTATATTAAATTTTGAGGCAAGTTCACAAAATTGTAAAAAGCAACAATTATGTTCGTCATGTCTTTCTGTCCATCTGTCCACAAGGAACAAATCAGCTCCCACTGGACAGATTTTCATTACATACAATATTTGAGTATTTTTTTAAAAACTGTCAAGAAAATTCAAGTTTCATTAAAATCTGACAAGAATAATGAGCACTTTATGTGACAACAAATATACATTTTTGATCTTATCTCACTCAATTCTTCTTAGAATGAGAATGTTTCAGACAAATGTTGTAGAGAAAATCAAAACACACATTTCATGTTCTATGACTTTTTTTTAAAAAAATTGCGAGATGTATGAGATGATGTAGAAAAATACCGTAAAACTTGGCAGACCACAGATGACAATATGGTGCATGGGCATTTCATACTGGATACCTAACACTTCAAACACACTCAGAATATGTAATACTCATCGCTTTTCCACTGCAACAATGGATGCACAAATGTGGCTCAATGTTATGTAATACGCACATTGCCTGTCTTGTTACATATGAGCCCGATGATTCAAGAAGACTGAAATATGTAGCTTGCTTATAGTGCACAAATATACAGATGTGTTAGATGTTGAGTTAAGTGATTATTTGTTATGTCTTCTTAAATTTAATAACAATGTCTTACACTGTTATATTTTCCCTCATTTGTGAAGTTCAACTTTAATAAACAAAACAAAAAAAAAAAAATCTCAGTCCCTCAGTCCTTGAATGGCACAATTCTCATACCAAGTGTCATGAAGATCAGACAGATGGGTCAAAACTTATGCAGGCGGGCAGGCATGCACGCATGCACAGAGGGTACAGTGTAGCTAATATTCTTCCTTTTTGGGAAGAAAAGTAAACTAAAAACAACAAAACACAAAACCAGATAATTCTTCTGGGCTTAGACAATGGACAGTATTGCACGCTAATATTGATGTTCTGAAATAATGTGCTGCCTCCTTCTTCAAGATGATGGAATTATCACTGGATTGACAAGACAGTGACTCAAGGAGGCAATGGTTACAAAGTAGATTCCAAGGAACATAGCCAATCACAACCAGAGAATTTTATACATATGAAAGGACCAAATTAAAAAAGAAATTTAAAATGCAGGAAGAAGTAAGATCATGAAATAAAATGATACAACAATTTTTCACAACCATGCTTCGTATGGGCAATGAAAATCCCAACCATGACAGCTGTCTGACGTGTGTTTGAAAATGCCTTCTATTTGTCTTAATTAACCATATTCTGAGATGTGAGATCATGTACTTAGGTGTACCATGTTTGCAGACAAACCTACAGCTTACACCAGCAGGGTGGGAAGACGTATCTACCAGATGATGGACTCCTACCAGACTACACTGCATTACATCCCAGATGACAATTTTCACATACAGGAAACAAAAATTTGAAAAAATGTTACAATCAGCTCAATATAACCTTGTATTTATATGCACCTGCCTGGTAGCAAACAAAAAGCTCACAAAATGTGGAAACATGTAAAATCTAACTGAGAAAAATTAGTTTCACTATAAATAAAACATTCCACAATCCGTGTTATGCACCAAGTGTCATCAGAATAATCACATCACACATAATGGACAGGACATGTAGCAGGCATGGGAGATATCAGACATGAGTTACTTTGGGCAGAAAACTTGAAGGGAAGAAACCACTTTAAAGACTTGCACAGGATGGGAGGTAACATTAAATAGGATCTAAAAGGACCAGCTCAGACAGCATGAAATGGACCAGTCCATTTCAGGAGACAACAGCAATGGAACACAATAATGAAACTTCAGGGTCAATAAATTGCATGGAATTTTTGAAAGACTGAGCAACTATCAGCTTTTCAAGAGGGGCTGTATGTGAGTTTGTTATGAAGCCTGTTCCACCACTAGGACCTACATCAGGAGCTGGTACAAGTATGTGGCACCTTATTCTAGTTTAACGTTGCTACCAGTAGTACAAAAACTGACACGCTATAACTCTCAATCCACAAAATTCTGCATACGAGGATGATAAAAAACACAGTGTTGTCACTTTTAAAGCATGTAAAACATAAATGAAACAAATCAAAGACAGTGATATAGTTCCATTAAAAAAAACCTAACTTTTGTGTTTCGAACACCACCACCACCGTCACCGCCCTAACTGCCACTACCACCGCCACCACCACTACTACTTTTCTCTCTCACTTCACAATTTACTACTTTTCTTCTTCTTCTTTGGTGCTACAGCCCAAACTGGGCAGTCCACCTCTTTTTCAGGTTGCCAGATCTCACACATCATTTGACACACACACCTGGTAGGATTCCTCTGAATGAGTGATCAGCTAACTGCACAACACAAACCAACATAACAGATGAACATCCATGCCTCCAGCGTGACTCAAACCGCAATCACAGCAATCAGGCAGCTGCAGTCCTACACCTTAAACCATATGGTCACTAGACTCAGCCGTTCAGACCACTGCTATCCAAAACAGAACAACATATTCTGCTGTTCACATACTATAATTCTGAAGTTGTTTCATATGTAAAACATACCCACAATGGTTGATCCAAATATTCTAATGACTGGGACCTGTTTGACTTCAGTTCCACGGAATTCTGAATACGTCACATCCAATTCAGGGATGGGAGGACTCATATAATGATCAGCCACAACAAGACGCACAGAAAACATGGTTCAAATAACTTGTAACATCATTCTGTTCACAAATCCTGCAGTGAAAAGAAAAAATAAAATAAAAAACAAATATACATAATATACACACACACACATATACACACACGAAGCACTCCCTTTCAAACGCAGTTCTTTCTAATTTCAGACCCCCACTCCCTTACTCTAAGACAGTGGTAGCTAATATGCATATTATCTGCTGCCCTGTTATTGGTTATACATGTTATGAAGTTGTGTTTTGTCCATATCTGAAGTACATTTACTGATACACATTATTTCTTCATAATATTGAAGATACAATTTAATAATGCTCTAGAGAGCAAATATGAACCATGAATTCCTTCTGCAACACAGTATGCTGGTGTATTATTAAAGAGTCAAAATTAACAAGGTAAAAAGCGAGATATGAAGTTTTAATAGCAATGACATTTTGGATACCAGTCTTCTGGGTTTTTGCAGAGTATCAGGGTACATTCCTCCGAAACATCATGAATTGGTAACTCCACTACTCAGTGTAACAACCCAGAACTCAATCTCTTAGTACCAACAAATGCGCATATCATACTAATATATATTTCACCTTATCTGGCTCCTACAGGTTTTGGCTGGTTGCAATCCTCAGGACGGTCACAATCCAACAGCTTAAAACTCAAAGCAATAAATTAGGTCTGACAATACTATGCAAGTGAATGTATAGATTATTTTAAAATTTACATGACACAAATATTAAAATTTACAATAGAGAGAGTATGATAAATGACAACTGACATATTGATTATTCGGTGTTATAAAACATAAGTATTATTCACAAATTACAGTGTTCTCCCTTCTGTGTGTTGAGGTGTGTACAAACACCTACAATCATGGGTTGCTTAATGAGGGGGATACGTTCTGAGAAACGCGTCATTAGACGATTTCATCATCGTGCGAATGTCGTAGAGCATATTTACACAAACCTAGATGGTATTGCCTACTACACACCTAGGCTATATGGTATAGCCTATTGCTCCTAGGCTATAAACCTGTACAGCATGTTACTGTACCGAATACTGTAGGCAATTGTAACACAATGTTAAGTATTATAATATTATATTATAATCTTAAGGGAGCACCATTGTTTACACAGTCTGTCATTGACCGAAATGTGATTATGCAGTGCACGACTGTATTATGTTATGATCCTAATAGGATCCTTTCCCTGTGTGTTATGTCTTGCTAGTTTGAAGTGCACCAAGAGACTGCGCATGGTTCTGTGTGTTGCTGTGTGCAAATGTTGGTACTAAAGAGATTGTAATTATTCATAATGCACAGAGATAATATGGAATTGGGAACTCAAGTTAAAGTTTCTCTATATGTATACCTCAGTTTGCTCCCAGGACACTCTGAATCTATTGTGAACAAAGGAGTAATGTGACAGGTTCTTCTCCAAGGTATTCCCTGCCAATTAACAATCAAACAATACTCCACATTCACCTCTATCATCCAAGACACAGATACCGAGCTCAGGAGCAACAGCAGTTCCAACAGCCCCAGTCTCATCCCACAACTTAGTCACAATGTCATATTCTCACATAATATATGCAATATATACTACAATATTCATGAACACTGTTCATTAATAACATTCACCTTTATCTGGGCTCACTTCAAGCTTTCCATTTGTGCCACTTTTTTATAAATCAGTCTGTGTTCACTATGGAAAATATTTTTCAAACCTAAACACAAATATACAAAAAAAATCAAAGTCAGTCATTCAATAATAATTTATTATTATTCCTGTCACTCCTTACTCTTTCAAAATAACTGACGTACAAGCTGCAGAAATATGTTAACTTTGGGGAATGCTTACTACCATTTAGTAAACTTTGTCTTCGTTTTTATCTGTAAACATAAATCTTACAACAGACAAAGCTGTAACTTTGCTGTTTTTTACACAGGTGTTAAACTTTGTCACTCATCTTACAGGGTGACTACCCGTCTGAATTTTCACAGGGCAGTCCCAAAAATGCCCTTGAAATCCCGTGTACTAAAACTGGATTGCAACGTCGTGCAATCAGCCAAACAAACTCTTCCATCATAAAACCAACATGGCAATACTGTTTAGCTGCCACACTGAGGGCACAGAGGACCACTATATGCACACTGAGAACTATCTAAAAAAGGAACCAACATATTCTGTTTTCAAATATAAGATAGCAGTTTTGAACCTGAAGACATCAAATTGGATGAATTATATTCAAACATCTGTATATACAAAAATGCTTACACTTGCACTGTTCCTGAATGACAAATTCAACCAAGGAAAAATTTCCTGTTAGTGACAAATGATGTCCATAGTTCTGGTGGCAAAAGTGGACATCAAGATGTTGCAAAATTACTCTCATTTGTACTATCCAATCCCGTGCTGGAGCAAGTTTTCTCAATTACAAACTGCTACTGGAGAAATGAACATGATTAGAGCAGCATAAACTTAATAAAAAGTGAAAATGTGATAAAGATGAATTACAAGTATACTTGGAAGGATGTTTAAACATTTGTGCTTAAGGATAAAGATATCTCAAAGTAACAAAGTCAACAAGAAGTATATTTTTAAATTCAAATAATGAACCAAACTGTCAAACTGAAAATTATGAATTTTGGTCATTCATAAAATGCAACTTTCACATGTATACTAATTTTAATAGTATTTTGTTGGTTAAACAAAAATATTTTAGTTCTTGTACTTTTTTTTTTTAAATCCAAATTACATTTTGAAACTTGACATGGAAAATCTCCTAAGTAATACGTATTTTGCAATGGTAACTGTCATATGTAAAATAAAGGTGAACGGCTACAATGGCAAAACCTTTTTGTATACGTTATTGACATAATCCACCGGCCCCACCCCCCGCCAACCATACGTCGGCATACCACAGACATTGTCGGAACGTCACCCAGTACAGAAGAGAGAAGATGGTCTGACCATCCTCTTATGAGGAAAGATACAGGTTGACAGTGCTTGAGAACAAGGTCCCGAGCAAGTTATCTGTACCTACCAGAAAGTAGAGGCATGCTGCACACTTTGAAACGCACAATGCCGACAGGATTTGGTTGGCAAACCTAAAACGACCACTTGGAAGACTCAGATGTGGATGGCACGACATTAAAATGGATTTTAAATGAAACAGTATGCAAGGGAGTGGGACGGATTCATGTGACTCGGGATAAGGACCAAGCGAACACGTTAATGAGCCTTAGCTTTCCACAAAACGGGGAAATTCGTAACTAGCTCGGGACCTATATATTAGCTTCTCGACGACTCCGCTCAAATCACCTGCTTGAAAATAGTAGTACTACATCAATATAAAAATCTGAATTATTGAAATCGAATCTATGTGTAACATGAAACTGATTCAGCTAATGGCCACTCAATCAAAACTCAATTCTTTCTACGTACGATTATCGCTTCTTTTGCATATCGTACGCAAATCACAATTATAACCATAAATAAAGCACATCTTAAACACGTCCACAAATTATTAACATCCTAATCAGAACACAAACATAACGCTACGCGATTCTTGTCACAGTTAACACCTCTCAACTCACAACATCCTCAGTCTGCGAGCATGTCTCCACTCGTCCGTTAACTCCCGCGCGTACGTAATTTTTAACCTACGGATGATCCATGCTTTCGTCTGTTGTGCGTCTTGTTTTGCGCCGCGTGTGTCCGATAGATGTCAGTGCACGTCGGTTGCGGAATAAAACAGCTGGTATATCACTGCTAAATAATTGACGCGCGCAATGCACTTGCGGGTAAAAAAAAATGCACACGGCGTTGGGGGATAAAGAGAGTGGTGTTTTTCACTTCTTGCAGCCAGAATTGTTAAATGAGACAGCATTGAAACAAATATTAGAATTAGTAAGTACAAGATTGATTAATATGTAACCGGTATTACGTTGCAGTACAAGTGTTCCCTTCAGACTTTATACCATCGTTTGCTTCTATCAGGTTCATTTTCGAAAAGATTTCGATTCATTTACTGGTTATAGAAATGAGAGAAGGTTGTTATGAGCGACCTGTCAGTGGCTCGTGTATAGCACATGTACCTGCGTATACTAATTGAAAAATGTGGCATTCAGTTTCGGATATGCTCCATTAGAATCGTGTAAAGTTGTGTGCTGCCATAACAGCTTTTAGTCTTGGTATATTTGTTTGATGTGGCAAGTTAAGTTAATTGTACCACACAATAAAGCAGGACCCACTTGCATTAACACTTCGTTTTTTACGGGATAGAGTCCTCTCTTACAATTTTGTGATTTACATGGCGACATGTCATCCTTCACTCCCCCACTTTTTTGTTGTTGTATTTACGCCATTTCACTTCGTTTTCACCCTTCATAAGCCTGTACTGAAACATATAAATTTCTATGTAATTGCAAACAGATTAGGTGACTGTGTAATACAGATATTGGGCCTTCTCGGCAAGGTAAAATTTGTTCTAATCATGAGGGCCAGCGGGATGGTATGCAACATTTATCTTGCTGGTATTAAAATTGATACAAGGTAAATGTGTTAAAAAGATGTTCCATTTCAAGTAATAATTTTCTGGATGTGAAATAATAGTAGTAATCATCAGCAAAGGTATACCTTTGCCCTATTAAGAGTTGAATGTTGGATGTAGATCATTGATATGAGAAGATGAGCAGAGGACCAAGTACTAAACATCAAGAAACTCCATGTCTTAGAGTGATGACCCATTTTGAATGTGTTGAATGCTAATCACAATTGTAGCCAGTAGGCACCCATGTGTCTTTTATGTTCACAGAAATGTGTCAAGCTGCCAAACATGCATGCCATGAGCAAGGCACAACTGGTGGAAATATTTTATCGAGTAGCTGTTCCTCTACCACAGCGGAAATACAAAGACAACCGAAGAGGAAGACTTCTAACAAAAATGAGGAGAAAGCAAGAGAGGAGCAGACAAAAAACAGAAACTGCAGAAAAAAAGTATACATTGCATTTGCATTGTGTTGTTAGTATAATTTAATATTAAAGCTTGCATTTATTATCTTGTACATCATCATAATCTCAGTCTCCATCATTTAACCCCTACAATTCTCACAGCATTCATTGCAACTGATTAAGTTACATATTACCAATGTACAGGATAATTACATATCACAAATTTGAAATGACGTTGCAGATACAGATTGTGGCCTATTTTAAGGTACCTGAGAACCTAATAAGGAATTTGAGGAAATCGGTGAAAATGTCAGTTTTGTTGAATAACTTCCAAATGGACCAACGGGATTGGGTTGTTTGCATTCACACATAAGGAGTTCTTTGTAATCTTACTTTTAACACTGTGTTGCACCAAACTGTTTGATATACACTCCACCTGCTTCATGACAGCCATATATTCTTCTTGACAGGTCCAGTATTACATATGGGTTCAGCGAAGCTTCAACATCACGTGGACATGGCACTGCAGATAGGCTGAAACCACCTCCAGATACAATAAATTTTGAACGCAAGAAGATAAAGCTAAGTTCCAGTTCCTTAAGGTGTGATGACTTGGAGGGCATCCAGATAAAGAGGCTGAAAAAGTTTGAGAAACCCAATACTAATGGGGATATACTTGATAGGATTATCATTAAGGACAGGCGCAAAGAAAAGGAGGAAAAAACCAAGAGTGAAGCACAGAGCATAAAACACGAGCCAACAGATGATGGTAGTACAAATACAGCACCAGAGCAATCTAAATCGCAGGGATTTGAATTGCACAGCAGGGAAAAGGAGTCTGGATCTAGAAGGATCAAACTTAAGAGGTCATATAGCAGTTCCATTTCTGAGGTAAAATGCATGGCTGTTGTGAACATTGGTGTCTCAAATGGATACATGTACCCTGAAACCCTGATTTTATGTTTTAGTGGGAACTACCTAAATGTGCCTAAAATCATGGGATATGCAAAACGCATGAGAGTAAAGGAAAATGAAGTACTATATATGTATATCATTCACATAAGTATACGCTTGATCTTTCTTTGGTCTCTCTGGAAACCATGTGACAAAATCTGATTTTTCATGGAACCCCTATAACATCAGTGTGTAATTTTTGGGTGAAAAAATTAAATAAAACTTTTGAAAAAGTAGACTTACATTTACACAAAACATTTATACATGTTTATGAAAAACAGAATTTTCTTGCAAGCTTTTAGGTTGTCACTGAGTTGTGTTGACGCTGCCTGACTAGGTAAATGGTTCCATATGTTTTGGGACAACATAATAGTCTCATCTTCAGAGGTTGAAATTTTCAACACTGATTATCAAGTGATGCAGTTCACCTCCCAGAAAAATAGAGTCCACAAATTAATACCTTAAGGTTCGTGTTTCAGAGGCTTGCTCTACTTCCATCACCCTGATAAAGAAGAAAGGATAGGTGTCATGATCTTAACTTTTTGGCTAAGTACAACATGGATGATGGCTGGAAGATATTAATATATTTGTGTCAGAACACAAACATCTATAGACTGGATAGGTTATGAAGGACTAATTATATGAAAAGGGTTCAAATAATCCAGAACTATCATACTTCCAAGTCTCGTGATTTACCCACACGTTGTCCATCTCTAATATACTTGGGGTGATTAACCCTTTGATGCCGGAATTAAAACCCTCCAAGCAATGCTGCCTGCCGGAATTTTTTACTGGAGATTTTAAATTTTAATGCTTACTCTTAGAAAAAAAGCATATTTCATGGACTTTTCCTTAAAATTTAATGAAATAGTATTTTGCACTGTGCTTATGAATTGGATAATCTGGGTAAAAATTTTCACCTATTTTTATAATAAATTTAGGCCTGCGAATTGCATGCATTATATAAAATGTGGTGTAAATAGTTCATTGCTCACATAATTCTGGCTGCTGCGTACAGTCTGTGGCACCTTGGATCACTGATTTATTGTGACACACAGTATTCACAGAGAGGGTGATATATTTTTAGTTTTGTGTGATATTCCGCGAAACAAGGCACTACACACAGGCCCACGTCACATCTGGCGCACTTGTACACTATGCCATTTCTTTGGCTGCAAGAAGAACATAGACGGCAGAGCAGTGGGTTGATTTCGCTGGCCAGTGTTTGTTATGGCTACTTCTGCTGAGGCTTCCTGCTGTTGTTCCTCCTCCTCTTCTTCTTCTCCTTTTTCTTCTTCTACTTTTCCTCCTTCTCCTCCTTCCTATTCTCCTCCTCCTCTTCTTCTCCTCCTCCTCCTCTCCTGCTTCTTCTGCTCCTCATTCTCATCCTCCTCCTTCTGCGTCTTCTTTTTCTTCATCTTCTTTTTCTCCTTCTTCTTCTTCTTCTTCTCCTCCTTCCCTTTTTTCTCCTTCTTCTCCTCCTCCTCCTCCACAAAATAATCTTCTAACATTGCCAGCTTTCAGACCTGATTCCAAGTCGGTGTCAGCAACCAGAATTTCACTGATGGCTTCCTCCTCAAGTTTTATTTATTTTTTTCCAGCCATTGCTGGAGGCCCACAATTGTCTGACTTATTTGGACTATTATGTGTGACTCGGTACAGATTTAGAAATGTAATACCAGTGAGTATGAACGTCTTCTACAGTGACCGCAAAACAGATCTAAAGCTACGATGTGACTGCTGTATAAAAATTCCAGCTATTAAAGGGTGCCCAAGACATTGTTACTAGATTGACGGCTGTATGTTGCATGTTACTACCCCAAAACCCCTACAGATTACCCCAGCACCACAAGAGGCATGTGTGTGTGTCCTTTTGTAGCTGTAAACATCGAGTTTTTTGGCTATCTCCGATTTTTGAGCATTAGTTTTGTCTGAATTATATAGGTACAGTACGCCTCTGACAACCTTTCTGGTCAACAACTAGAGTTTGCTTCATAGGCCAGTGTTGATATTACAACCTACAGTGAACTCCAGAGCAAGGGATAGTTAAAAGAAGCAATGTCAGAAGTGTGTTAGTCAGCTGGGAAAAATGTGCAGTTACTAAGATATATGGTGTTTGTAGAGGGGTTTAGGTGGTGGAGGGGGTACATTGTGGCTCCTGAATGAAAGCCTGACCTTCAAGGGTCCTGAAGCATAGCAAGCCACAGCAGTTAACCGAATAGGGGTGAAAAATTTCTCCAAACTTCAACACAATGTTTGCGACGTCTTTAGAAGTTATTCAGTTATTTGAAGGGCTCACTGTGTGATGTCTTTAGGAGTCGTTCGGCTTTAAAGTGTTAAGTGCAATAGTGTCATAGTCATGGAACACGCAGACTTTGCTGGCACTGCTTGTGTTACTTGCAACATGTGGTAACAAGAGAACATGAAATAGTTTTAGCAGTAGACAGAGGATGTTCGTTTAATCTGTTTAGAGTTTTAATGAGGAAGTATGCAGGAAAGTTAATAACTTCTTTTTTATTTCAGAAAACACCCTCCACATCCTCATCCAGCAAGGATTCCGAAGGCAGAAAGCGCAAGACAAAAATTATCTGGCCATGAAGTAAAACCAAACATATGCTTGGTATACTACATTTAACCCTTTGCGGCTCATCTCTTATAATGTTTATTTCTTGTTGGTCCATATTCATTTTAATAAAACATCTTCACACTGACTTTGACTGCATCATGCAAGGTGTGACAAAGGACCATAAAATAAAATGATGCATTTTGATGTCAGTGGACCACAACAAGGACCTATTTTCTACATTCAATCATTGCTGTGCAAACTTAATTCCAGGAGAACTAAGTTTCACATATTTGGTTCTCTTATTTTGTGACATGCAGCTGAAAGAGATGGGTTTTTGAATGTCAGTAAGTTCTGTGGACAATCTTCATTCTTAGGAATTTGAGTTCTATAATATTTAATAATAATAATAAAGTCCATCGTTCCTTCTAGGAACATAGGTTGTCTATGAGTCCTTTCCACTTCTGTCTATCGGCTGCTAAGAACCTTAGTTCATTCCAGCTTCTACCCGCTTCCTTGAT